>Ga0255052_10000826_pt1 | contig 24334 bp, 21 predicted proteins | sample JV7_2_21_MG_FD_188632 | JGI IMG/M metagenome (GOLD analysis project Ga0255052, IMG submission 188632) | Seawater microbial communities from Jervis Inlet, British Columbia, Canada - JV7_2_21 | ecosystem: Environmental > Aquatic > Marine > Inlet | place: Canada: British Columbia | collected... | reverse complement strand
ACGCGGTGCTACGGGCTACCCGAACCTGACAGATGATGACTGGATCTGGGGTGATAGCGAAGTTGCGATTACTACCACTATTCGGCAGGGTCGTAACAGCATCATGCCGACCCTGTCCGCCGCTATGGGTGGCGATGCAGGTATCAATAACATGGTCAATTATGTTCGAAGCCTGAGCGGCGCAGTCGAGGCTGACGCTGCAGCGATGAGCGCTCAACCACTGTTCACTGCGCTGTGCAGTGCCTGCCACATGCCGGATGGCAGCGGCAATCAGTTGCTCGGCGGGCCGAATCTGACCGACGAAACCACCTTGTATGGCTCGTCGCCAGAGGCAATTCGTACTACGATAGTGCAAGGTCGCAACGGCGTAATGCCTCCGCACGGCGAGTTTCTCGGAGACAAGCGCACGAAAATTCTGGCGGCCTACGTCTATAGCTTATCTAATGCGAAATAGTGGTCAGCGAAGAATATCGAGGTAGAAGGAAGTGGAGTCGTAACAAGCAAGCTGTTGCGACCGTCGTCTGGATTTCGTTCCTGACCGCCGCAGTCGCAACGATGCTGTTCTTCGCCGTATTTGACCCGATTGAACTGCTGGCCTCGTTCGATGCCGATCTCGATGTCGACCGGCAGGGCGGTTACGCCGTCGGCTTTTTCTTTTTCTGGATTATTGCGGCCGGCTGCTCTGCCACCACGGCCTGGCTGGTACGGACTGCCCCAAAACGCGATGCCCAAAACCGGTAAGCCGCGCAGCCGATGAGCACACCTGCAAACACCGACCGGCCGAGAGCCGCGGCGCTCTACGAAAGCGCAAAAAAGATCTATCCGCGCGAGATCAAGGGTCGCTTCGAATCTCTGTCGAAACTCGCAACGAACATCCTGCTCGGCCTGTTCTATTTCGTGCCCTGGTTAATGTGGGACGAGCGGCAAGCGTTTCTATTCGACTTGCCCGCACGCAAGTTTTACCTGTTGGGCCTGACCCTGTGGCCGCAGGATTTTCCCTATCTCGCGCTGCTGTTAATAATCGCAGCATTATTGTTGTTCTTTGTTACCGCGCTCGCCGGGAGGTTGTGGTGCGGATTTGCCTGCCCGCAAACAGCCTGGACTGAAGCCTTTATCTGGATGGAGCAGCTTACCGAGGGTACGCGCTCGCAGCGCATGAAACTCGACAAGGCGCCGTGGGGCTGGAACAAGCTGTGGCGCAAGGGTTCGAAGCAACTCCTCTGGATTTCGTTTTCGCTGTGGACCGGTTTTAGCTTTGTTGGCTACTTCATGCCGATCCGCCAGCTCGGTCTCGACATCCTGGCATTTAGTGTCGCTGGCTGGACACTTTTCTGGGGCCTGTTCTACGGCTTCGCGACCTATGGTAACGCGGGCTACATGCGTGAACAGGTTTGCAAGTACATGTGTCCTTATGCCCGCTTCCAGAGCGCCATGTTCGACAAGGATACGCTTATCATCTCCTACGATGAAGCGCGTGGCGAACCGCGAGGTGGACGCAAACGTGCGGTGGATCGGAAGCAGGACGGCCTCGGCGACTGCATCGATTGTAAATTGTGCGTGCAGGTCTGTCCGACCGGCATCGATATCCGCGACGGCCTGCAATATGACTGCATTGCCTGCGCTGCCTGCATCGATGCCTGCGACTCGATCATGGACAAGATGGACTACCCCCGTGGACTGGTTCGCTACACCACTGAAAACGCACTCAATGGCGAACCGAGCCGTGTTCTGCGACCACGCATGTTCGTTTACGGCGCCGTCATTGCGTTCTTGACCATCGCCCTGTTCACGTCGATGCTTACGCGCACCCCGATCATTCTCGACGTTATTCGCGATCGTAATACCTTGTACCGTGAGTTGCCCGGTGACGTCATCGAAAATAGCTACACCGTAAAAGTCATCAATCAAAACAATGAGTCTCGTGATTTTCGGCTATCTGTCGATGGTGTATCGGGCCTGACTCTTGACGGTGTTGCAGAGCAGTTCACGGTTGACGGCGGCGACGTCCTGTCACTTCCGGTTCGAGCGCGCACCGAACGCGACAGTGCTTATGGCATCATGCACATCACGTTTACCGTTAGCGCCGTCGATGATGAGACCGTTTCCATAACCGAGGACAGCCGTTTCCTTGGCCCGACCCCCTGATGACTGACCAAGATATACAGCCCTGGTACCGCCACTTCTGGCCCTGGTTCATCATTGCGTTGCTTAGTGCCTCCGTCAGCGCAAGTCTGTATACCGTTTATCTCGCCATCAGCACCGCCGAACCCACGTTGCCCGATTACCAAGAGCAGCAATGAGTGCGGGCACCTGCTTTCATTGTGCGTTGCCCGTCCAACGTGCGAACGAATTTCAGGTCGAGATCGACGGTGAGCTGAAATCCGTATGCTGCCCAGGTTGCAAAGCCGTCGCCGAGCTCATTCGCGACACAGGCATGTCCAGTTACTACGAATTGCGCGAAGCGCCACAACCCGGCGCGGGAAAACCCGCAGACGACGCTGCCGACTGGCAGATCTATGATCGTGACGACATGCTTGCTGCATTCGCCGAGACCTCCGGCGCTACTGCAGAGGCAACGATTTACGTGGGTGGTATGTATTGTGCGGCCTGCAGCTGGTTGATTGAAACAACGCTGGCGAAAACGACCGGCGTCTCAAGCGCGGAGGTCAATCCGGTTACGCATCGCCTGCGTGCGCGCTGGCTCATCGACAAAATCGGCCTTGGCGGAATATTGGCCACCCTGTCGCGGCTCGGTTACGACCCGCAACCGCTTGCACCGGAATCGGCAGCGCGACCGGAAATAGCAGAACAGCGTGCCGCGCTAAAGCGACTGCTGGTCGCCTCGCTCGGCATGATGCAGGTCATGATGTTCGCCGTCGGGCTGTACGCCGGCGACTTTCAGGGCATGGAAGCCGGCATGCAGCGTTTCTTGCGGATCGTCAGCTTCGTGGTGACAACACCAGTCGTCTTCTATGCTGCCAGACCATTTTTTGCCGGCGCCTGGCGCGGCATCGTTGCGCGTATGCCGGGCATGGACTTGCCCGTCGCCATCGCTATCACTGCCGCGTACGTCGGCTCTATTTACGCCATGCTAAGCGGCGGACCTGCCGTTTGGTTCGACTCGGTCGTGATGTTCGTCTTCTTTTTGACGCTGGGCCGTTTCCTGGAAATGCGCGCACGCCACCGCTCGATAGATCGCAGCACGGCTCTGTCGACCCTGCTGCCAAATACCGTCACGAAACTCGCCACGGATGGCGAGACAATCATCCCGGCAAGTCAAATGCTACGCGGCGACCTGCTAGTCGTTCGGCCCGGCGAATCGATCCCGGCTGATGGTGTCCTGACACTTGGTGCAACAACCGTCGACGAGGCCTTGTTGAGCGGAGAAGCCGAGCCGCTACAGAAAGTACCGGGTGACGATCTTATCGCGGGCAGCATCAATCTCGACGGTCTGATTCAAATGCGCGTCGACAAGACCGGTAGCGATACAACACTCGGCACAATCAGCCGCATGAGTGAACGCGCGCGTTACGCGCGACCCGCGTTCGTCCAGGTCGCAGACCGAATCGCCAGCTACATCGTTGTTGCGATTTTACTGATTGCCGTCATCGTCGCGACCAGCTGGTACTTCATCGTACCCGAGCGTGCGTTCGTGATTACGCTTTCGGTGCTCGTTGTTACCTGCCCTTGCGCCCTGGCACTTGCGACACCGGCCGCTTTTGCCACTGCTGGCACGCGCCTGTCCGACCTGCATCTGCTTATCACCAACGGCAATGCAATCGAAGCCTTGTCCAGAGCCAACCGAATTCTATTCGATAAGACCGGGACGTTGACGCGCGGTGCGCCAGCAATTTTCTCGACAGTCGTTTTTGATGACGCATATGACGAACAACAGTGCCTGCAAATAGCCGCGGCGCTTGAGACAGTGTCGACTCATCCAATTGCGAGCGCATTTTCAGTCACAGCGAACGACATGCTTGCGACCGACCAACGCGTGGTGATTGGTAAAGGTGTATCAGGTACGGTCGCAGGCCGAAGCTGGACACTGGGGCGGCGGTCCTTCGCTACGGCTGGCGAGGATGCTTCTGAGGCGCGCGCCACGAGCGTTTATCTCGCATCGAAGCACGGACTGGTCGCACGATTCGATCTCGACGATGAGATTCGAGCCAGTGCCCGACCAACTCTGGCCCAGCTGCGGAAACTTGGACTGAGCCTGACACTGGTTAGCGGCGACAATGCCGGGCCGGTACGTCGTGTTGCGGAGGCACTGGACATTACCGAGTCACACTCAAACTGTTCCCCGGCTGATAAGCTCGCGATTATTCGCAGCGCGCAATCTTCGGCAGATACCGTGATCATGGTTGGCGACGGCATCAATGACGCACCGGTACTTGCAGGCGCCGACACATCCATTGCACCGGTCCACGGCGCACTGCTTGCACAGACCAGCGCAGACGTCATTATGCTGGGCGAATCGCTGCAACCTCTCGTGGACGGAGTACTCCTGGCGAGAAAGACGATGGCAATAGTGCGACAAAACCTGGCGTGGGCGGTGGTTTACAATGCAGTAGCACTGCCGTTGGCTGCCATGGGCTATGTGCCCCCGTGGGCTGCTGCCATTGGCATGAGTGTGAGTTCGCTTGTCGTGGTCCTCAACGCATTGCGCCTGAACCGTTTCGGAGCAGCATGAACATCCTATACGTACTTATTCCGCTTGCTTTGTTAATTCTCGGCGGAGCCGTGTGGGCGTTCTTTTGGGCTGTTGGTTCTGGTCAGTTTGACGATCTCGATACGCCCGCGGTGCGCATCATCATGGACGACGACGACAAACCGCCCGAGAAATCTGAATCATGAGCGAAATCGTCCCTGCTCTGACGGCAGCATTGCTGGCCGGACTACTGGGCAGCGCACATTGTCTTGGCATGTGCGCCGGTATCTCGGGGCTATTCGCCGTTAATGCCAATGTCTCGACGATGCGCCAGCAGCTGCCTTTCGCGTTGAGCTATAACCTCGGCCGGGTGCTGACTTATGCATTTCTGGGCATCATCGTGGGCAGTTTCGGCAGTGTCGTTGTCAAGGCGTCTCCGGCAATGGCGGGTGGCATCCGCATATTGGGTGGCGGTGTCATTATTCTGATTGGTCTGAAAATCGCGTTTGATCTACGCCTGCTGAACCCCATCGAGCGCATGGGCGGCACCGTTTGGTCACGCATCGCACCGGCAGCGCAACGGCTACTGCCGGTAACGAGTCTGCCGCGCGCTTTGGGGCTCGGTCTCGTCTGGGGCTGGCTGCCCTGCGGGCTTGTCTACAGTGTGTTGTTAATCGCCGCCACCAGCACCAGGCCAGGCGATGGCGCATTAGTAATGTTCGCCTTCGGCATCGGAACAATGCCAGCGATGCTCATGACAGGTCTGGGAGCCGCGCAGCTGGCTCAACTGATGCGCCGTAAGGGCGCCCGTGTCGGGCTCGGCTTGCTGCTTGTCGTTCTCGGCCTGCTGACGATCGCTATGCCGCTACTCAAGCGGTATCTCTAGCGCACAAACACGCGATTCAGGAAAGCGTCCAGGTCATTCCTGGCAGGCTTTTGTTCGCCCCAGAGTTCGACCAGCAGGGCCAAACCGAAGAATCGGGACAAGGTTGAGACGAAATGGGGCAGCGAATAGCGTTACTCAATTCGACCTGCGTGCATGACATCGCCTTCAAAGTCATTCGCCCACTGCACCGCCGCTTGTTGGGCTTTGAGTAAATCGTCTTGAGACATTTGTTCCGCCAGATCGTCGCGTTCTGAAGCCGCACTCAGGTCACCCCTCTGCGCGGCAATATCAAACCACATCACAGCAGCGACCAGATCTTTGTCGACGCCAGCACCATGTTTGTAGGAAAAACCCAGCGCTGTTTGCGCAGCTACAAAGCCATGATTCGCCGCGAGCCGATAGAAGCCCGCTGCCGGGGTATCGTTCATCTGTACGCCCCAGCCGTTAGCGTGCATCACACCGAGGTTGTACTGCGCTTCGGCGTGCCCTGCGCCGGCGGCCAATCCATACCATTTGAGCGCCAATGCGTCATCCATAGCCACACCGAAACCATTGGCGTACAACCGACCAACACAGAACTGCGCTTCGGCGTTGCCTTCCTCAGCGAGCGGCTGACACTCTGCAAGTGAGGTTGCGTAGTCACCTTCGTTGAATGCCGCCAGACCCTTTTGCAGATCAGCTGAAAAAACGATCGTGGGAGAGATCAAAAACGCTATGAGAACAGCGAATCGAATAGTGCTACGCATGACGGTGGCCTCCTGGCAATGCCCTACCTTTAAGCATAGTAGAGAATGACCCTTATTTCCTCAGGAGACCGGTAAAAAGTCAATCGGGATAACTACTTACGGCTATCTAACAGCTCCGCATGATGCCGCAGATGGTCCTCGATAAACGTCGAGATGAAGTAATAACCATGGTCGTAACCTGCATGCATGCGCAACTCCAGCGGCACGCCACTTTGTGCGCAGGCAGCCTCGAACATGGCAGGTTGTAGTTGTTCGTCGAGGAATGCATCGGCAGCGCCCTGATCGACGAGAATCTTGCTGTGTGATGCGCCGTCGCTCACGTTGCGGGCAACCTCACAGGCATCGTACTCATGCCAGCTCGTCGTATCGTTACCGAGATAATAGCCCAGTGCCTTTTGTCCCCACGGGCTGTGCAGTGTCGTGCAAATGGGTGCGAATGCCGATAGCGACTTGAAGACCTCAGGATGTTTGAGCCCCATGGTCAGGGCGCCGTGGCCACCCATTGAATGTCCTGTTAATCCATGACGTTCAATATCACCAGGAAAGTTATCGAAGACAGCCGGCTGTAGCTCGTTCATCACATAGTCATACATGTGATAGTGCTTCGACCACGGTTCTTCGGTCGCGTTGAGATAGAAACCCGCCGCCAAGCCAAAATCATAGTCGCCGTCGGGATCGTCCGCTACACCCTCGCCCCGCGGACTCGTATCAGGCGACACGAGCATGATGCCAAGTTCCGCCGCATAACGCTGTGCGCCACTCTTGACCATGAAGTTTTCTTCCGTGCAGGTCAGACCGGACAGGAATGTGACAACCGGCACTTTGCCGTCAGCCGCCTGTGGCGGAACGTAAACGGCAAATTGCATATCGCAGTTATTTGCAGCGGAGGCGTGACGATAGAAACCCATCGCGCCACCAAAGCAGTTGGTCTCGCTGAGAGTCTCAATGGTCATGGGCAGTGATTATGCCCGCGGTTCAAGGTTTCTGGAATACCAGCGTCGCATTCGTACCGCCGAAGCCAAAACTGTTGGACATGGCCGTCTTGATTCCGGCGTCATTGACGCACTCGGTAACGAGAGGCGCTCCCTGTATCGACGGATCCAGGTCGTTGCAGTTGATCGACGGGGCGATGAAATCATGCTCCAGCATCAGTATGCCGTGGATGGCCTCCTGCACGCCGGTTGCGCCGAGTGAGTGCCCGCACAGTGATTTCGACGAGCCAAATCGAGGCATGTCATCGCCGAATACGGAGCGCATGGCTTCGACTTCGGCAATATCACCGGCTGGCGTGCTCGTACCATGAGTGTTGATGTAATCGATCGACCCTTCAACGGTCGCGTTGGCCAGTTCCATGCAGCGCGCAGCACCCTCGCCCGATGGCGCTACCATATCGTGGCCATCGGACGTTGCCCCATAACCAACCAGTTCGGCATAAATCTTAGCACCACGTGCTTTGGCATGTTCCAGCTCCTCGAGAACCACCATGCCGCCGCCGGCCGCAATAACAAAACCATCACGTGTCGTGTCATAAGGACGTGACGCCGTGGCCGGCGCGTCATTGTATTTCGATGACAGCGCACCCATTGCGTCGAACAGGCACGCCAGAGTCCAGTCTTCTTCTTCGCCACCACCGGCAAAAACGATGTCCTGCTTGCCAAACTGAATTTGCTCGGCGCCCGCGCCGATGCAATGTGCGCTGGTCGCACAAGCCGATGTGATCGAGTAATTGATGCCTTTGATCTTGAACGGCGTTGCAAGGCAGGCAGAAACCGTGCTGCCCATGGTCCGCGTAACCATGTAGGGCCCGATCTTGCGCACGCCACGATCGCGCAGCTTGTCAGCGCTGGCGACAATGTTTGCGCTCGACGCGCCGCCCGATGCGGCGATCAAGCCGGTACGGACATTCGATACATCACTTTCTTCGAGACCCGAATCGTCGATGGCCTGTTGCATCGAAATATAGGCATAGGCTGCGGCATCACCCATGAAGCGTCGCACTTTTCGATCAATGTGTTCGGTCAGATCGATTTCGACCGAACCGGAGATCTGGCTGCGCAGGCCCATCTCTTGATATGACTCGTTGGCAACAATGCCGGAGCGGCCATTCTTCAGAGAATCAATAATCTCGGCTTGTGTATTACCAATACACGATACCGCGCCGATACCCGTAACGACAACACGCCGCATTGCTATATCCTAAAAATCGTCCGTGGAAGTGAACAGGCCAACCCGAAGGTCTTCCGCTGTGTAGATTTCGCGACCATCGACTGACATGGTGGCATCGGCTATCGCCATATTCAACTTGCGGGTAATGACCCGTTTAATGTCAATCTGATAGGTAACCAGTTTGGCCGTCGGAAGTACCTGGCCCGTAAACTTGACCTTGCCGGACCCCAACGCCCTGCCACGTCCGGGAAGATCCAGCCAGACAAGGTAGAAGCCGACGAGCTGCCACATCGCGTCAAGCCCCAGGCAACCCGGCATCACGGGGTCGCCCTCAAAATGGCAGGCAAAAAACCACAAGTCAGGATGTATATCGAGCTCGGCCTTGATCTCGCCCTTGCCGTATTTGCCGCCCTCTTTCGAAATGTGCGGAATGCGGTCCATCATGAGCATATTTGGCAGCGGCAGCCGACCGTTTGTCGGTCCGAACATATTGCCATGGGCACAATCGAGCAGCTCTTCGTAGCCGAATGAACTCGGCCGTTCCGGAGCCTCGGAGACAGCGTTGCTGGTGATGTTCGTCATTGATTCTCCAGCGCAAATGCGGCTGGTTAAGGCTTCTGTGCACCGATGCACAGTTTCGCTGGAACGATTTTACCGGTTGGACCGAAGCAGGGCTTTCGAATGTGCGCCAATCACCCTGCCCCATATCGGTACTTAATTGACCAATCATCAGGAAATCGGATCACTCAGCCACTATTATTTGCTCATGGACCTCGCCGTACCCGCTAGAGAGTTGATCAATGTTGTCACGCTGGCCCAGGCACTTATTTTCGCGGGCGTTTTGCTGGCACCCAGGTTTCGCAACGATCACGCGAACCGGATATTGATATTCAGCTTTATCGTTATTGCCACGGTCAAGATCGACCAGCTATACCAGCTAATGGGCGGAATGGACGTCTATCCCTCGGTCGCCTTCATATTCACGCCCGTCCAATGGCTGCTGACTCCATCGCTATTTTTTTTCGTCATCGCAAAGGTGAGCGACAATTTCCGATTCCGGCGATCTCACTTGTGGCATTTGCTGCCGGCAACGGCATCGTTCATGTACCTGTCAGCTACCTATTTCTTTTTGCCCGTGGACGGCAAAATCGCCTATATCCAATCGGGCGCGCTGGGTGAACCGATTAATGCCTATTTTATACCGTTGGTATCGGATCTGATTCAGCTCGGCTACTTGCTGGCAGCGCAGCGCAAGTTAGCCGCCTATGGCGTAACGCTCCGCAATTGGTTCTCGAGAATTGATGACAACGACATTCTTTGGGTTCGGAGGGTGCTGGCGATCTGGATGGTCGCATTCCTCGGACATATTCTTTTGACACTTTCGCTGCGAGTTTTCGAATGGTATTCCTTTGCACTCACCGTCCTTGACGCTCTCAACATCGCACATCTGCTGCTTGTTAATTCTTTGTTGATACTCGGCGTTGTTAGCCACTTTACACCACTGCCATCAATCGCCGCGGTCGATACAAAGGGAAAATATGCCTCCTCCACCCAAACGCGCGATGAGCGGCGAGACTTGTTTAAAAGGGCTCAAGAGCAAATGGCGAACAACTCCTTTTTCCTGCAAATGGAACTCACCCTCGGCGAGTTTGCCGAATCAATGGGCGTTACGTCTCGGGATCTGTCTGAGGCGATCAACGGCGAAGGCGGTGAATCGTTTTATGATTTTGTCAGCCGCTACAGGCTGGAAGCCGCGCAACAACTCCTGCTCGACGAGCCTGCAGCGCAGATTCTAGATATAGCTCACAGATCCGGCTTCAATTCTAAATCGACATTTAACAAGGTTTTCAAGACTGTCACCGGCCAGACCCCGTCGGAATTCAGGAAAGTTACACTCCGGACGGACTGAATATCGGCACTGAATTTCGTCCGAGTTCGCGCAGGCGGACGATTTGTCGATCTCCACATCTTATCTTGTCAGCACTGAATGCTCTCAGTGAGGGCACAAATAGATGAGGAAAACGAGATGCGAAAAAAATTCCTGTTAATCGCTTTGATGGGCATAAGTCAGATGGCGGTATCAGCTGAAATAAGCGTTATTCCGGGCGACACCGTGTATCTGAATTCCACCAACCCGGGAAAAAATTACAATGATCTGGCAGTGCACTCGATACTGATCAGCACCGGCGCTGACGAGACTTTCATTGTGCACGGTATGCGGATTGACATGCTCAGCGGCGGGCAAATTGTCTTGTCGAAGTCACTGTCAGCGCAGCGCCTTGTCGATGAAACGCAGGGATTGGCCCAAATGGTTGACCACGGAATGGGAATATTTCTGCGCGCCCAGATTTTGTCTGAAGAGGGTTTTCAGGGCCTGTTCGGACGACAATTGAGCCTGGCGTCTGCCGATGTTCTCAGTCCGAATGAAGTGCTGATGCTGACGCGACAGCATTTCAGTCTCGATTTTTCGCCCGACAATATCGAAATCACGGTGTTCGGAGCGGATGAAACGGGCAAAGAAAGGACGCTCAACGCTCGTGTTCCAGTTGCAGTTCATGGCGCCCCAATACGCTACGAAGCTCCGCTTAAAGAGGCGTGGATGATGACCTCGTTACCGTCCATTCAAAGTCATCACAGGCTAAACCCACCGACCGAATACGCCATCGACTTTTTCAAGACCAATGGCGCTGGCAAAATCCACGACGGTGACGAATTGAAGGCAGAGAATTTCTTTGGCTATGGTGCAGACGTTTTGGCTGCGGCTGATGGTGAGGTCGTTTTCGTCATTGCGGATGAAACACAGAATCGTGCAGCGTACTTACCGCGAGACGGAGAAAGCGACGAGGAAGCCGGTGCCCGCATAGGTCAATACAATATGCGCCGCTACGCGGCCGACTTCGCACGCGCAGCTGCCGGTAATGTCATTACTATTAAACACACTGAAGCTGGAGCAACGGAGTTCTCATCCTACGGGCATCTGAAAGCCGACAGCGTAAAGGTCAAGGTCGGCGACGTCGTGCGTCGCGGGCAAATCATCGCCGAGGTCGGCGACACCGGCGATAGCGCGGCAGTTCACCTGCATTTCCAGATAAACGACGGGGCGAACGCCTTTATGTCACGGAGCCTCCCGGTCAAATTCCTGGACCTGGAAGAAACTCTCGGCGGTGTCGACCCGGGTCAATACGTCGTCAAAACGGAGTAGGTGCCAGCGAATGTTTAGAAGTTCGTTTGCATGGGTCGACTGTGACCAGGCGGCCAACTAGCGGTCAGGTTTTGTCGTAGTCCAGAGTAATTGCGTCGCTGACCGGACGTGACTGGCAGGCCAGCACGAAGCCCTTCTCGACTTCCCAGGGCTCCAGTCCGTAATTCGTTGCCATAGTGACCTCGCCATCGCGCACGTGGCAGCGGCAGGTGGCACATACACCACCTTTGCAGGAATAAGGCAGATCGATTCCATGATCGGCCGCTGCGTCAACAATATTTGTGTCGTCGCGCTGCATGTCGAACTCTTTCTTGTGACCGTCCATGATCACGGTCACGGTTGCGTGATCTGCTGTCTTCGCGGTGCCTGGTTTGGCCTCGCCGCCTTTGCGCGGCACCCCATAACGCTCGGTGTGCACCCGGTCGGCGTCGAGGCCAATATCGGTAAGTGTCTCAGTCACGGTCTTGATCATCGCATCCGGGCCGCAAACGTAGGCAGCCGCCGGATTCAGGCCGGCACAAAATCGAGCGTACAACTCGCGCACCTTATCGGCATCAAGGCGTCCGGCCGCGATCGGGAATTCCTGATCTTCCTGACTGAACACAAAGTGCAGCTGCAGACGCTCAGGATACTGGTTCTTTAGCGCGCACAGATCCTCGATGAACATCGTTGTCGATTGCTTGCGGTTGCCGTAGAAAAGAACAAAACGGCTTTTCGATTCAGAGTGGAGCACTGACTTGATCATCGACAGTATCGGCGTAATGCCGCTACCGGCCGCAAAAGCGATGTAGTCCTTGGCATTGGATTCGTCGAGGTCGACATGAAACTGACCCGAAGGCGGCATCGCCTCGAGCACATCGCCAACACTCAGCTCGTTCGCTACAAACTCGGAGAATCGCCCGCCATCCTGCACACGAACGCCGATTTCGAGCGGACTTACGCCAGGCGCCGAACAGATGCTGTAGGTCCGGCGCAACTTCTTACCATCGACCGTAATTTGAAATGGCAGGTGCTGGCCTGGCAAAAACTGGTACTCGTCCGCAAATTCTTCGGGAACGGCCAATGCGATTCGCATTGAGTCCCTGGTCTCGTGTTCGAGTCGTTCGATGATGAGCGAGTGAAATTGTTTCATTGACCTGTCCTGTTGGAGCGCCGCTTGCGGCGCGATCGCGCCTCAAGAGGCGCTCCAACTATATGCACTTGAAATATTCGAAGGGTTCGAGGCAGTCGCTGCACTTGTAGGATGCCTTGCAAGCCGTTGAACCAAATTCACTGACCACCTGGGTATTCACCGAATCACAACGCGGACACGCGATGCCACGATTGACGTGCAATAACTCGCGTTTGCTTGCCCCCTGCTGCGGTGGCGCGATGCCGTATTCTTTCAACTTGTTGCGCCCCTCGGCGCTGATCCAGTCTGTGGTCCAGGCCGGTGATAACACCCTCTTAACCACAACATCGCTAATGCCGTGCGCGTGCAGCGCATCGATCACGCTCTGCTCGATAACTTCTGTCGCCGGGCATCCCGAGTACGTTGGTGCAACTTCGACGATAAGCTCTTCGCCGATTAACACGTCGCGAACGATTCCAAGATCGGTAATCGTCAAAACCGGTATCTCGGGATCGGGTACCTCGCTGAGCCAACTGAGCACCTGTTCGCGGCTGGCGACAAGTGCTACCAAGACGCCCCCGGATGCGCGCGCTGCAGGTATTGCATTTCTGCGATCAGGTAGCCGAGGTGCTCGGAATGCCGGCCTTGCTTGCCGCCACTCGCCATCCATTGGTCATCAGGCTGCGTCAACGTTGCTTCCGCGACGATTGCGGCAACACTCGTTCGCCAGGCCTTGCGAATCTCGAACAAGTCCGGACCTTCATACTCAGCCTGAAAAATATTGTCGATTTCATCCGCCGCTAACATTTCCCCGGTGAATTGCCAAAGATTGTTCAGAGACGCCTGCACACGCTCGTGACTTTCGTCCGTGCCGTCCCCAAGACGGACAAACCACTGCGTGTTATGCCGCAGGTGGTAACGAATTTCCTTCTCAGCACGGGCAGCAATCTCGACGACGCGCTCATCGGAGCAATGCGTCAGCGCTTCGAGCAGCAACAGATAAAACGATTCAAACAACATGAGCCTCGTGATTGAATCGCCGAAATGACCGTTCGGCTGTTCAAGCAGCAGGAAATTTCTGAACTCGTTCTCATCACGCAGGAATGCGAACTCATCCTCGCCGCGACCACTACCCTCGAGCTCTCCTGCGTAGGAGTAAAACATGCGCGCCTGGCCGATGAAGTCCAGCGCAAAATTCGCGTTTGCCAACTCCTCCTCGAGTTCGGGATATGCCGCTACAAGCTCGACCATGCGCTGACCCAGGATCAGTGCGTTGTCGCCAAGTCTCGCTACGTAGGCAAATAAGGCTTGATCCTTATTCACAGGTTTTCCACGCCCTCTGGCATTTTATAAAACGTGGGATGCCGATAGATCTTGTCTTCGGCGGGTTCAAAAAACGCCGCTGTCTCTGCAGGATCCGAGGCAACGATCTGACTTGAGCGCACGACCCAGATACTGACGCCCTCATTGCGCCGCGTGTAGGTGTCACGCGCTGCATCAAGTGCCAATTGATCATCGGCAGCATGAATACTACCGGCGTGACGGTGGCTCAGGCCCGATTTGCTACGAATAAAAACTTCGTAAAGTGGCCATTCTTTGTCTGTCATATCAACCTCTTCAAATTAAAAGGGGTCTGACCCCTTTTCGCAACCAGTTATGCTGCGGCTTTGGCGGCGTGTTTGTCCGCGTACGCGCGAGCCGCTTCTCGTACCCACCCGCCGTCATCGTGTGCTTTGCGGCGCTTTGCCATGCGCTGTTTATTACACGGGCCGTTGCCCTTTATAACGTCGATGAACTCCTGCCAGTCGATTTCACCGTGACGGTAATGACCTGTCGCTTGGTCCAGTTCGAGCTCGTCATCAGGAACGCTGAGCCCGAGAAATTCGGCTTGCGGTACCGTGACATCGATAAATTTTTGCCGCAGTTCGTCATTCGAGAATCGCTTTATCTTCCAGGCCATCGATTGAGCTGAGTGTTGGGAATCGGCATCTGAGGGCCCGAACATCATCAGCGACGGCCACCACCATCGATCGAGCGACTCCTGTGCCATCGCCTTTTGTTCTGCCGTGCCCCGACACAATTTGACCAGGATGTCGTAGCCCTGTCTTTGGTGGAAGCTTTCTTCTTTACAGATGCGGACCATCGCTCTCGCATAGGGACCATAGGAACAACGGCACAGGGGAATCTGGTTCATGATCGCGGCACCGTCCACGAGCCAGCCGATGGTGCCGATATCGGCCCACGTCAGAGCCGGATAGTTAAAGATGCTCGAGTACTTGGCCTTTCCCGACAGCAAATCCGCGACCATCTCGCCGCGCGAAACACCCAATGTTTCGCCCGCGCCATAGAGGTACAGGCCGTGACCTGCCTCGTCCTGGATTTTTGCCAACAGGATCGCTTTGCGCTTCAGCGTCGGTGCTCTTGTCAGCCAGTTACCTTCTGGCTGCATCCCGATGATTTCGGAGTGGGCGTGCTGTGAAATTTGTCGAATCAGCGTGCGGCGGTACGCCTCGGGCATCCAGTCCTTGGCCTCGATCTTATCTTCGTCGTCGATACGGGATTGAAAGGCATCGAGATCGGCAGCGGCTTCGAGGCCATCGCGATCATCTGATTGCCCTTTTTGATCGAGGCCTTGTGTGTACATGAAAAATGCTCCAACGCGCGGCGTTAATCTGTCACATTTTTTCTATTTTTTCAATTAATTCTGTATCAGTTCAGGCATTGAGCAGCGCTTTGTCCGCCGCAAACATTTTGTCGGCACAGGCTTGTGCACGCTCAAGATCGTTCATCATTTAGTCCCCAGTATCGTCAGCTTTTATTCAGCCCACCGAAGCGCTGCATGAATTGTCGTGATGGCGGCGGCAGCGAACCGTTGGCCGTCTCCATAGCGGCGGACAAGTACGCATCGGCATGTTCATAAACAGCCAGGTACAGGTTTCTGCACAGCTGATACGCAGCGCTTCCGTGCCAGTTGGCCGGCAGCAGTTCTGCCGGAAGCTGTGGGTCCCGCAGCAGCACCTTGCGGTACTCCTGAATCAAAAGAGTGCGAATCAGGAAGGCAGTTTGCGGCTTGACGTCGCCACTCTTACCGTACGCGGCGATCAGCGGTCGAAATCGCTCGACAAAACTCGCATAACGATTGTCGATGTCGTCAATACTCCAACCAGTCTGCGCAAGCCTGCGAACGCTCGGCTCGTTGACGATCGTTAAGCCACGCATGACGATGACGTCATCAATGACACCCAGGCGCCGCAGCGTCGTATCCAGATCGATCAATTCGGGTGTTGGGTGCGCAAGCACGCTTGATGACAGCGCACCGAACCCGAGCCAGCCGAGTTCCCTGCGTACTGACTCACGCAAACCTGTATCGAGATCCGTGAGAAATACCAGGCACCACTCGCCGCCCCATGATGTTGCGGGCTCACCGTAGATTTTGTGCGTCGCTTGTTGAAACCGCTCGCGGCCTTCATCCGTCAAGCTGTAGAAACTGCGTCGGCCGATCTGACTCGACTGCAGCCAGCCATCTTTGACCAGTCGAAATACCGACGTGCGCACGAGTCGTTCACTGATACCAAAGTCCTGCATAACCTCGATCAGGCTGCCCAACCATACGGTGCCACCGCGAGGCGCGATGGAATCGCCAAACACGGTCGTTATCAGCGACCCGGCACGAACGGTTCGCCGGGATTTGAATTCCTTAACAAGTTTCTGGCTGGCTGATTCGATGGTCATCGTCGCTGACCCTTGCGCTCGCAGCGTTTGACCGTATATTGTGATACTGATTTTTTCAAATCTAATTCTTTTTTGTATCTTTCTATGAAGCTAGGAAATTTAGTACAGGATCAGTGGGTCGAGGGTGATGGTGAGGGCAAAATACTCACATCCGCCGTCAATGGTGAGCCTGTCGCTGCAATCTCCAGTAAGGGCCTCGACTTTGCCGCAATGCTGGAGCATGCAAAGCGAGTCGGCGGACCGGCTCTGCGCAAGCTGACGTTTCATGAGCGCGGCGACATGCTCAAGGCACTCGCCAAATACCTCGACGAACACAAGCAAGAGTTTTACGCACTGTCGACACTAACCGGCGCAACTCGCAGGGACAGTTGGCCCGACATCGACGGCGGCATCTCCACCATGTTCGTTTTTTCGAGCAAAGGCCGGCGCGAGATGCCCAATGACCACGTTTACCTCGATGGCGGCGTCGAGCAACTTTCGAGAAATGGCACCTTCGTCGGCCAGCACATCATGACCCCGAAGCTCGGTGCGGCCATCCACATCAACGCATTCAATTTCCCCTGCTGGGGAATGCTCGAGAAACTCGCCCCTACTCTGCTTGCCGGTGTTCCTGCCATTATCAAACCAGCATCGAGCACGGCTTACCTGACTGAGTTGATGGTACGTCGCATTGTCGAGTCCGAAATTCTTCCCGCGGGCAGCGTGCAATTGATTTGTGGTGGCGTGGGCGACTTGTTCGATCACCTGACCTGCCAGGACACAATCGCCTTCACTGGCTCCAAGACAACAGCAGAAATGCTGCAGCAACACCCTCGTGTTGTTAGAGAATCTGTCGCCTTCACGGCCGAAACGGACTCGCTGAACATGTCGATTCTCGGGCCCGATGCCACACCGGGAACTGAAGAGTTTAATCTGTACATTCAAGAGGTTACGCGCGAGATGACCGCCAAGGCCGGGCAAAAATGCACCGCCATTCGGCGCATCATCGCACCGGCCGCCGTCGCCGGCGAGGTAGTCAGTGCATTATCGACCGCGCTGGGCAACGTGCGCATTGGCAACCCGGGAATTAAGGATGTCGATATGGGTGCCCTGGCGAGCCAGGGACAACGCGACGAGGTTCGCACACGTGTCCAGGAGCTTTCTGCCGAGGCCGATGTTGTCTTTGGCGGTCACGACCAATTCAACCTCATCGATGCCGATGCAAGGAGCGGCGCGTTCTTTATGCCCACTTTGCTTCATTGTGATAAACCGCTGACCGCCAGGGCCGTGCATTCGGTCGAGGCTTTCGGCCCGGTCAGCACGATACTGCCCTACGACACCATTGATGAGGCGATCGAACTTGCGAATCTTGGCGAAGGCAGCCTCGCTGGTTCGATTGTTACGAACGACAATGCTGTCGCCCGTGAACTCGTATTGGGTACCGCTGCCTATCACGGCCGCATGGTCGTGATTAACCGGCATTGTGCAGCAGAATCGACCGGGCATGGCTCGCCACTGGCGCATCTCGTGCACGGCGGCCCGGGCCGAGCTGGTGGCGGTGAGGAGATGGGTGGCGTGCGTGGTGTGAAACACTACATGCAGCGCACAGCGATACAGGGATCACCTGAAACACTTTCCACCATCGGCCATCGCTGGATTCGCGGTGCGGACGAGAAAGATCCGGGCGTGCACCCGTTTCGCAAGACCTTTGAGCAGCTCGAGATTGGCGACACGTTCAACAGCGAGTCTCGCGAGGTCACGCTCGAGGACATCGACCACTTTGCCGAGTTCACGGGTGACAGGTTTTATGCCCACATGGACGAAGAAGCCGCCGCGAAGAATCCGTTCTTCGACGGTCGTGTGGCGCACGGCTATCTGATCGTTTCCTTTGCTGCGGGCTTATTCGTCGACCCGGACTTTGGCCCGGTGTTGGCCAACTACGGCGTGGATGAACTGCGTTTCATTCAACCCGTGAACTATGGCGATTCCCTCAAGGTGCGTTTGACCTGTAAGCAAAAAACCTTGCGCGGGGACAGCGGCTATGGGGAAGTTCGCTGGGATGCCGAAGTGACTAATCAGAACGACGAAATTTGCGCTCAATACGATGTCCTGACGATGGTTGCCACCAACGCGCACTGGGCTTCTGTACAATAAGCGTTCGTCGACAAACACGCATCGCACATGACATTCAGATTACCAAAACTCATCGCTACGTCTGTGGTACGTGGCAGCCAGCAGGGCGAGAGCCATGGTGGTATTTACACCATCGATTTCGAGACACAAACCGGCGAACAACATGTTGACTGGAACACGAGCAGCATCGACTTCGAAGGGCGCGGTGCCGACCGTGGCCTGCGCGGGATCAGCTTTAACGATAACGACATTTATGTCGCGGCGAGCGACGAGTTGTATTGCTACGACCGGGATTTTGAAATCAATCAGAGCTATCGAAACCGCTATCTGAAGCACTGCCACGAGATCAGTCGCAAGGACCGCCACCTGTTTTTGACATCCACCGGATTCGACAGTCTGCTCAGCTTTAATCTCGACACCCTGGAGTTCGACTGGGGTTTTCGACTGCAAAAGCCGTACGAGCAATGGAATGGATTCGTGTTCGATCCTCAAGAAAAGAATGGTCCGCGTGCTGAAAACGACTTCCACATCAATACGGTGCATGTCGATGACAGCGGCATCTACCTGAGCGGCTTGCGGACCAATGCACTGCTGCACATCAACCGTGACATGAAAGTCACCGAAGTCTGCAGCCTGCCGGCCGGCACCCACAACGGCATGCCCTGGCAAGGTGGCGTGCTGTTCAATGACACGGATAGTGATTGCGTGCGCTACGTACCACGTAATGGTCAACAACAGGCCTTCAGAATCGTCACCTATGATGAGGCGGATATCGAATTTGCCGGTATAGACGACTCGAAAATTGCGCGCCAGGGTTTCGGTCGCGGGTTGTGTGTGGTCGATGATCGATTTATTGCCGCCGGGTCATCACCTTCGACGATTAGTCTTTACGATATTGCTTCATCGCAGATCGTCGGCTCCGTCAATCTTTCGATGGACATTCGTAACGCAATTCATGGCCTGGAGACCTGGCCCTTTGACGAATAGACAAGGGCGAATAAACCGAATGCAAAAAAAGGCCGGGTTGTCCCGGCCTTTTCATTTTGCACTTCAGGATCGTACTAAATCACTAGTTTCCCCAACGTTTCATGTAACGCACACCGTATTCTCTTGGCCGCGCGACGTATCGTTTCTGGAAGTGATCATGACCTTCTGCAGCGTTACCCAACGCCCAGTTCATCTGTGCCGAGCCTATATTGTAGGCCGCACGTTCATCGGCGATGTTATTGACAAAGGCTGAGACTTCCCAGTCTGCACCGCGAATTCCGACCCGAACATCAGCGATCACGTAGGCCTCGTTCTTCAATTGCGGCATCGGACTAGTTTCCTTACTCGCTGGATTCAGCGTGTTCACCGAGTCGCCCGTATAGGAAGCCTGCAGGCGGGCAAATGCCACCTCACCACCGAGCATCTGCGAGGGCGTCGTGAAATCCAACCAGGCCGACGCTTTGACTTCCGGCGTTATCGGCAGACGCAGCCCGCCAACCAGGTCGTTCTCACCGTCGCCGGTAAGATCAGCAGTAGTGTCCGTTTCGGCCTCGAGGAAGGTCGCATTGGCACCGAATACCCATGAATCGCTGATCGCGTAGTCCAACTCGAAGTTGACCCCTGTTATGTGCGCTTCGCCGGCGTTAGTGACAATAGCTTGCCAAGGCTGTCCACACATACCGGGGATAGTATCTGAAGGGTCGTCACACGGCAGATTCGACGGGTCCGTCAGTTCGAGCTGATAGTCGCTCCATAACATGTGGTAGGCGGTCGCATTAAATCGACCCCTGCCGTCACCGAATGATGACCGATAGCCCAATTCGTAGTTATCCATCGTGTCCGAATCATAACTTGTCGAGAAAAACGGCTCACCGCGACTTCGATTGACACCACCCGGCCGTGTACCCTGCGTGTACAAGCCATATATCATCCTGTCGTTGTCCATAGAGTAGCTTAATGAGACTTTGGGGATGAACTCGGTCTCAGTCGCTTTGCGATCTGGCGCTACGTTGTTGTTTGCCAAACGAAACTCGCGTGACGCGGCATCCGCCGGATCCGGTTCGCCATTGAGCCCAAGATCACCCGGGTGGTCGACTCGATACAGGTTGTTGTTCGTGCGATCAAAATACCGCCCACCCAGGGTCAAGTCGATTGCGTCTGTGAGATGCCAGTTGATCTGACCGAAAAAGGCCGTTTGCTCCCAATCCGTATCACTTTCGGCATACCACCAGTCGGTCGCCTCGGGCCACGTTTTGGACGCGCTGCCATCGCACGCTTCCTCAAACGTGTAACAAGCGTGATACCACTCCATGAACTGCAAAGAGATGGAGTCCTGGTAAGTATTACCGTCCCGGCCATTGTATTTGCCACCCGTGGTCCCGCCGGCGAACGGCGCCTGCCAGGAATCGTTACTTTCATCTCTGTACAAGCCGACAATCCAGTCGAGAGTTTCACCCTCGGAGCTTAGTCGAATCTCGGCCGTGAGCTTGTCCTGCTGCCAGGGTTCGTAATAAGCCTGGAAATAATCTGAATCCAGTGTCTCGCCCATGCAATACACCGGGTACCAGACGATATAACCCGTATCCGGGTTCTCCCAGTAATCCGGGTAGGCCAGCTCGTAATAGTCACCGTCCTCATCGTGATCATAATAGTCGAGAGACTCCCTCGTGTAATACGAGTCGATACAATATCTTCCGCCCCAGTAATGACCGTAGATGGTGATGTCTCTCGAATAAACGACGTCGCGCTCATAGTAGCTCACCGACGCAACCAGATCCGCAAAGCCGAGGTCACCGTTCAAAGTGAGTGAATACATTTCGTAGTCGTCTTTGCGCCACTCGTCATGGAACCGAACCGTTTGCAGATCCCCGACAAATGGATCGTAGTGGTTGCCCGAGCCACCGTCGATTTGCTGGCCCAGCGCCGAAATATCGATGGACCAGCTGTCGTTCAACTGCCAAAGCAGAGACAGCCGGGCACCGCTGATGTCCGCGTCATTCCAACGCTTTTCAACGGACGCCGCATTATCCAGGGTGCCCCATTCAGCAGGCAAATCGAACGCTCTATCACTATCGGGAAAAGTGCTTGGGTCGTCATCCCATTCGGCCAAAGGACGGTTAGGATTCTGCACCGCAAGCGTGTCGGGAGTGCTTCCCAAAACGTTGTCAATGAAGCCACCATCGTGATCATTGTAAAGAACGACGCGCGCAGCAAGTTTGTCGTCCACCAACGGGACGTTAAATACCAGCGAACCGCGATAACTCGCGTCGCTGTGCTCGCCACCGCGCAACTCACCATCGAATATTGTTTCAAATTCGTTCATCACAGGCTTGTTGGTGATGATGCGCATCGTGCCGGCCTGCGCGTCGGAACCATACAGCGTGCCCTGGGGCCCGGCCAATGCCTCGACACGGTTAACGTCGACCATACGAATCATGGGCTGGGCGCCCGTTTGCGTCAGTGACTGTTCATTGAGATAGACGGACGATGTCGATTGGGCGATGTAACCCGTGCCAGTGATCGCGCCGCGGAATATTATGGTCGTATCCCCGGCACCTTGGTTGACGACGTTAACGGCCGGAATGAATCGAGCGTAGTCATCGATGTCCCTGGCACCCATCGCAGCGAGGGCTTCCGATGTGATGGCCTGCACGGAGGCCGGAATATCCTGCACGCTGAGAGTGCGTTTCGTCGCAGTGACAATGATCTCTTCAAGAGCGACGCTGTCGCTGTCAGCTGCTTGCGCTGTCGCTTGTTGTGCCGGACAAAGTGCCGTGGCAACCGCTCCGGCTATTGGTGTCAGAGCGAATTTTGTTTGCGATTCCATGCCTATTTCCCCCAGATAAACTGCCGTATCTCGCTAAAGAGTATCGCTAAGCGCCGTACTCAGCAATGAAAACTATCATGACATATAAATATATCAAGATTCTCCGCCCCTATAGGGCGGGCGACTAAAATTATTTCTTTAAAAATCAATGATCTATGGAATTATCTTGTGTTTTCTGCATATTCACGAATTGATCGTCGACTGCTAACCCGGCCAGAACCGGCTCGAGGTTTTCGATCAATTCGTCCAAATGGCGTTCAGGCGATGCCATCACGTTGCAGACCGACACACACATCGATACGCCGAAAGCGTGTGATTACTATGAGCACGGCCAATGCTGTGAAAACTCCGTTCGAATCAACTAGTATCGGGCCACAAGATCCGAAACCGGACATACGATACCGTGCCTGTGGACTACAAATATCGAGCGTTCATCAGCTACAGCCACAAGGACGAAAAGTGGGCTGCCTGGCTGCATAAAGCGCTTGAAACCTTTCGCGTGCCAAAATATATCGTGGGCAAGACCACGAGTATGGGCACCGTCCCGGAGCGTATGGGAAAGGTGTTCCGCGATCGCGAGGAGCTTTCATCCTCGCACAGCCTGGGAACGGAACTGACCCAGTCTCTCGAAGACTCTGCCTGCCAGATTGTCATTTGTTCGCCAAACGCCGCGAACTCACACTGGACGAACGAGGAAATTCTTACCTACAAGCGTCTCGGTCGGGAAGATCGCATCTTCTGCTTGATTGTCGATGGTGAGCCCGGCACTGACCTTGAGTGTTTTCCACCAGCCATACGCTTTCAAATGGGCGCCGATGGCGAGCTGAGCGATAAACCCGCCGAGCCCATTGCTGCGGATGCAAGACCACAGGGCGACGGCAAGCAGAACGCCAAGCTGAAACTGATCTCGGGAATGCTGGGTGTCGGCTTCGATGCGCTGAAGCAACGCGAACAGCAACGCCGGCAAAGGCGCATGTATGTCATTACCGCGGCGGCCATCGTGGGCATGATCGTGACCAGCGGGCTCGCAACAATGGCGGTTCTTGCCAGAAACGAGGCGGACATTCAGAGAAGACAAGCAGAGATCGAAGCAGAAACGGCACGCCAGACAACGGACTTTCTCGTTGGCTTGTTCGCTGTATCCGACCCGAATGAAGCGCTCGGCAACTCCATTACTGCACGCGAGATCATGGATAAGGGTGCAGAGAGAATCGAGACCGAACTGGTGACGCAGCCGGAGATCCAGGCAACACTGATGGAAACCATGGGAACGGTTTACAAGAGCCTGGCGCTCTACCCGCCGGCGGCCTCACTGTTGCAAAGCGCTCTCGAAAAACGCCGCGAACTCTTTGGCGACGAGCATCTCGAAGTCGCGCGAACGGCGGACAGACTCGGCGAGGTGTTAAAGCTGACAGCCGATTATGAGCAAGCGGAGACAATGTATCGCGAAGCACTGGCACTCCGGCAAGAATTGCTGGGGCCGGAGCATGTCGAGATCGCGAGCACTTTGTACGAGCTTGCCGATCTTCTAGGACGCATGGGCGACTATGAGGCTGCCGAACCCTTATTTCAGCAATCGTTGGCAATGCGACGCAGACTGCTTGGAAACGACAGTGCCGAAGTCGCAAAAAGTCTGGAGGGCCTTGCTCTAAATCTGTACGACCAGGGCAATTATGACGACTCATTACCGCTCATGCGCGACGCCGTCGTACTACAACGTAAGTTACACAGCACGCCGCATACTGACCTGGCCGAGGCGTTGGACAATCTCGCCTTCCTGCTGAATGAGGTCGGCGAGTACCGCGAGTCGGAAGCGCTTTACAGAGAAGCTCTCGAGATAAAGCGATTCCTGTTGGGCGATACGCACACAGAAATCGCATTAGGACTGAATAACATTGCTTTCGCCTTGCATGACCA
>Ga0255052_10000825_pt1 | contig 24343 bp, 16 predicted proteins | sample JV7_2_21_MG_FD_188632 | JGI IMG/M metagenome (GOLD analysis project Ga0255052, IMG submission 188632) | Seawater microbial communities from Jervis Inlet, British Columbia, Canada - JV7_2_21 | ecosystem: Environmental > Aquatic > Marine > Inlet | place: Canada: British Columbia | collected... | reverse complement strand
CGGTGGTTTCACTGCGTGTTGTGGTTGTATATCCCCATATGGTCATTCCGCTGTTTGTCGGACGTGATCGTTCAATCCTGGCTCTGGATCAATCCATGAACGTGGACAAACGCATCCTGCTGGTCACCCAGCGTAGCGCTGAAATTGATGAACCGGGCGAAGATGAGCTGTTTAACGTGGGAACGCTGGCCACCGTATTACAGTTATTAAAGCTGCCGGACGGCACCACCAAGGTGCTGGTAGAAGGCGGTGAACGTGTCAGGATCACCAACTTTGTTGACGAAAACGGATTTTTTGAAGGCTATTGGGAATTGTTGCCGGTCGATGAAAGCTGCACGGAACAGGAACTGGAAGTCACCATGCGGTCACTGGTTTCGCTGTTTGAACAATACGTCAAGCTGAACCGGAAGATTCCGCCTGAATTGTTGACCACATTGGCTGGTATCGAAGATCCGAGCCGTCTGGCGGATACCGTCGCCGCCCATCTGTCGATCCGCCTGGAGGAGAAACAGGCGGTACTCGAAATGGGTGGCGTATCGGAACGTATGGAAAAACTGATGGGTCTGGTTGAAGGCGAAATCGAGGTCCTGCAACTGGAAAAACGCATCCGTGGACGGGTCAAGACCCAGATGGAAAAAAGCCAGCGGGAGTATTATCTCAACGAGCAAATGAAAGCCATCCAGAAAGAACTGGGCGATATGGACGATGCGCCCAACGACATGGATGAGTTGTCACGCCGGGTCGAGGAAGCCGGTATGAGCAAGGAAGCCAAGAAGAAGGCCACATCCGAGTTGAACAAGCTCAAAATGATGTCGCCGATGTCGGCCGAGGCGACCGTGGTAAGGAATTATATCGACTGGATGCTGAATGTGCCGTGGAAAAAGCGCAGCCGTATCCGTAAGGACCTGGTGGCCGCTGAAAGCATTCTTGAAGCCGATCACTATGGCCTCGAAAAGGTCAAGGAACGGATACTCGAATACCTCGCGGTGCAGCAACGGGTCAAGAGCATGAAGGGCCCGATTCTATGCCTGGTTGGGCCCCCTGGCGTGGGCAAGACCAGCCTCGGCCGTTCCATCGCCCGGGCCACTGGCCGGAAATTTGTCCGCATGTCGCTTGGTGGTGTACGGGATGAAGCAGAGATCCGCGGTCACCGCCGCACCTATATCGGTTCCATGCCGGGGCGGGTATTACAGAACATGGCCAAGGTCGGGAAGCGTAACCCGTTGTTCATGCTCGATGAATTGGACAAGATGTCCATGGATTTTCGTGGTGATCCGTCTTCGGCTCTGCTGGAAGTGTTGGACCCGGAGCAAAATCACACATTCAACGATCATTACCTGGAAGTTGATTTTGATCTTTCTGACGTGATGTTTGTTGCCACCGCCAATACCCTGAATATTCCAGGACCGCTGCTCGACCGCATGGAGGTCATTCGTATCCCCGGTTATACGGAAAACGAGAAACTGCATATTGCAAAAAACTACCTGATGCCCAAACAGATGGAACAGCATGGCCTGCAGGACGACGAATTGCAGATACGCGACCAGGTGCTTGTGGATATCGTGCGTTATTACACGCGTGAATCCGGGGTGCGCAACATGGAACGTGAGATTGCCAAGATCTGCCGTAAAGCGGTCAAGAAGCTTGCGCTTGGGAAAAAACTCAGCAAGGTCGTGGTGACCTCACGCAACCTGGAATCATACCTGGGTGTAAAACAGTTCCGTTACGGCATCGCAGATGAAAATAACGAGATTGGACAGGTAACAGGTCTTGCCTGGACCCAGGTAGGTGGGGAACTACTGCAGATTGAAGCCATGCTGGTCCCCGGCAAGGGCAGATTGATCCAGACCGGGCAACTCGGTGACGTGATGCAGGAATCAATCCAGGCCGCCATGACCGTGGTCAGGAGCAGGGCGGAACAGTTGGGCATTGATGCAGATTTCTATCAAAAATTTGACGCCCATGTGCACGTTCCAGAGGGTGCCACGCCAAAGGATGGTCCCAGTGCGGGTATCGCGATGTGTACCTCATTGGTGTCGGCGCTGACAAAAATTCCGGTACGTGCAACGGTTGCGATGACGGGTGAGATCACCTTGCGTGGTCAGGTCTTGCCGATAGGCGGTTTAAAAGAGAAATTGTTGGCAGCCCACCGTGGTGGTATCAAACAGGTCATCATCCCTGCCGAGAACGAAAAAGACCTGGTGGACATTCCAAAAAACATCCTGCGTAAACTGGAAATACACCCGGTTTCAGCCATCGACGAAGTGCTCAAAATTGCGTTGACTGAAATGCCAATGCCATCAAAGGATGCATTAAAAGCAAAAGCGCCTCTGCCCGAAGCCCCCGACAAGGAAGTCCGGCCTCACTGATTGATCATCCCGCATTTTGCGCCGGCATGGCCCAGGCCAGCTTCTCGACCGGTTCCCGGTGGCCCAGGCCAGCCTCTCGACCGGTTCCCGGTCTCACCTTCTCTCACCTTCTCTCGCCTTCTCTCACCTTCACCGGGAAACCGGGGTAATACGCGGTTTGGCCATCCTCTGGAAGGCCGCGATTTAAAATTGCAGACATGAGGCGGGGTCTGTTTCCGATCGATCGAAAATTATTGTCAGCCACATCAAAATTAGTGTTCCCAGTCAAATGAGTCGCTTGGACCAGACTATTAATGGAAAGAATCGTCTTGGGCTTCAATACCTGTTGCGCCGTGACGGAGTCGTGTATTAACATTGCATTCGGCTTGCAGGCCTTTATTTGTAAGGTCTTGCGATAGTTTCAGTCAACTTTCGCGGACAGCAGATTTTCCATTAAGGGTTAAGCTCTGGATGGTCTCAACAAGCCTCATCACCTACAAACGCCAATTGAATAATATGGAGTGCATAAATGAATAAATCTGACCTAATTGATTCCATGGCAGCCTCTTCCGGCTTGAGCAAAGCAGACGCCGGCCGGGCTCTGGATGCCTTTACTTCCACTATCACCGGTGCACTGCAAGCGGGTCAGTCAGTGTCCATGGTTGGTTTTGGCACGTTCTCGGTTAAGCATCGCGCGGCACGCGCCGGTCGTAATCCCCGAACCGGCGATACCATTCAAATCGCGGCATCAAATAATCCTTCATTTAAGGCTGGTAAAGGTCTGAAGGATGCCGTAAACTAGCGCGCCTTCTAACGGGGGTGCTTAGCTCAGTTGGGAGAGCATCGCCCTTACAAGGCGAGGGTCGGCGGTTCGAGCCCGTCAGCACCCACCAAGGTTTGTGGAGTGGTAGTTCAGCTGGTTAGAATACCGGCCTGTCACGCCGGGGGTCGCGGGTTCGAGTCCCGTCCACTCCGCCACTTATAGTAGACAAGGGCGCCTTTTGGGCGCCTTTTTCTTTTCGGATTTTTAATTGGGAAGATAGCGAAAATATGGTTCTTCAATCCATTCGAGAAAGACTGACGGGAGTCCTTGCATTTACCATCCTGGGCATATTGATTGTTCCTTTTGCACTTGTGGGTGTAAACCAATATTTCACGTCCAGCGGTGGAAACATCGTCGCGAGGATCAATGACACTGAAGTCATGTACAATGATTTCAACCAGAGTTATTCCAACTACCGCAGACGTATGCAATCCATCATGGGTGCCGCTTTTGATCCGGTTGAATTCGATCAGTTGACCAAGCGCCGCGAGCACCTGGACAGTATGATTGACCAGGAGTTGATCACCCAGGCTGCGCAGTCAATGGGTCTCGATGTAGACAATGAGACACTGGCAGCGGAAATTCGCAACATTCCAACCTTCCAGGTCGAGGGCCAGTTTAATGCGGACGTGTACCAAAGCCGTCTGCTCTCACAGGGTCTGTCGCCGAAGCAGTTCGAGAATGAAGTCCGCTCACAACTCGTCCTTGGGCAACTGCCCAGGAACATCGCCACGAGCAGCATTGCAACCGCCGCTGAAATAAAACAATTTATCGCTCTGCTTGAACAAAAGAGAACCTTTAAGTCCGTCATGGTGCCTGCAGAGTCCCTTGCAACGCCGGCGGAATTCAGCGCAGAAGAAATTTCTGCGTGGTACAAGTCCCATGGATCCGATTACCGCTCAGAAGAACAGGTCGTCATTGAGTACGTCGAGCTGGACGCCACGGACATGCCTACCGGCCAGCCCCCTGAAGAGGACTTTTTGCGCGAGCAGTTTGAAGCGCAAAAATCACGTTTTATCAGTCCGGAGCAACGGCTCGTTTCCCACATCCTGATCGAAGTTGCGCCCGATGCCGATGAAGCGGTCAAGGAAACCGCGCGACAGACTACCGAAGACCTGGCCAAACGCGCCCGTGGCGGCGAAGAATTTGCAGTGTTGGCAAGCGAGAACTCCCAGGATCAGGGTTCCTCTGCCCAGGGTGGTGATCTGGGCTGGATTGAGCCTGGCGTTATGGTCAAGGCTTTTGAAAACGCCGTGTATGAACTGTCGATGGAATCCCCGATTTCCGATCCGGTACAAACGGGTTTTGGCTGGCACGTGATCCAGTTGCGGGAAGTTCGTGAATCCGTGGGCATGAGTTTTGAAGAAGCCAGGGTTAAGCTGGTTCAGGAGTACCAGGAGGATGCGGCGGCACGGGCTTTCCTGGAACAGGCAGACCGGCTCGTTGACCTGATTTATGAGGATCCGACCACGCTGGAAAGTGCGGCCTTGGCAATGGAACTGCAGATCAACGAGGCAGGGCCATTCAGCCGTGCAGGCGGAGATGGGATTAGCGCCAATCCGGAAGTGATTGAAGCAGCATTTTCAGACCTGGTGTTGTTACAGGAATCGGTTAGTGACCCTGTCAACCTGGATGAAAACAGACTGGTCATGATCAAGCTCAAGGAGCACTTGCCGGTGACGGTCAGGCCGATTGAAGAAATGCGTGATGAAATCATCGTGACGTTGGGTGACAGGCTGACCCGTGACACCGCAAAACAAAAAGCCGGTGATTTCCTGGCGGCACTTCAAAATGGGCAGGATGGTATTGAGGCACTGGCTACCGAAACTGGTCTGGAATACGTCCGTCATGAAGCCATCACGCGTAGTTCATTTGTGCCTGACGTCACCCTGGTCAGGGAGATCTTCCGTCTGCAACCCCCCGCTGAAGGCGCGACGGTCCAGGCCGTACTGCCGACTGGAACGGGCTTTGCCGTGGTTGAACTCGAGTCCGTGGTTGACGGTACTCTTGATGCCGGCTCAGCTCTCGCCCAGCAGCAATATGAACGGGTTTTGGCCAACAGCAGTGCCAGCCAGGAGGGTTTTGCGCTGATCCGCCAGTTGCGGGCGTCCTCGACCGTCGAGATATTTGAAGACCGGATCAGGTGAATTGACCTGACTTTGTTGAGTACCTAAAAAGAGGCACCGTCATCCCGGAAACCGCGAAGCGGTTATCCGGGATTTCCTCGCACTCGCGTGATGCTGAAAATGGGGTTCTCTTTGAGAATACGGTAGACGTATGGAGGTCCCGGATATTTGCTTCGCAAATTCCGGGATGACGGTGCCTCATATGTTGTTTAGTACCGCTGCGGGGTGTTTTATCTAGCCATCCCCGCCCAGCTCCGCCATACCCAGTATGTTGTAACCGGAATCGACGTAGGTGACCTCACCGGTGACACCGGAGGCGAGGTCTGAGCACAGAAATGCGGCCACGTTGCCGACCTCTTCCGTAGTGATGGTCCGTCTCATCGGGGCCGTTCTTCGCACGTGATCAAGCATTTTCCTGAACTGTGAAATGCCGGCAGCGGCCAGCGTCTTGATCGGACCGGCTGATATCGCGTTCACACGATGGCCCTCAGGACCCAGGCTTTGTGCCATGTAGCGCATATTGGCTTCGAGACTGGCCTTGGCCAGGCCCATGACGTTATAGCTCGGCATGGCCCTGACAGCGCCCATATAGGTCAGGGTCAGCAGCGCACCGTTGCGACCGCTCATCATGCTGCGGCCGGCTTTTGCCAGCGCAGCGAAGCTGTAAGAGCTGATATCGTGGGCAATCTGGAAACCTTCGCGGGTAACCGCATCGATATAATCGCCCACCAATTGCTCGCGCGGTGCAAACCCCACTGAATGCACCAGGATATCGTAACCGTCCCAGTGCTCACCCAATTGCACAAACGTATCTTCAATCTGCTCGTCATATGCCACGTCACATGGAATGATGATGTCTGATTGACAAGCTTCTGCGACCTGCTGAACCCGCGACTTGAGTTTTTCTGTCTGGTATGTAAAAGCCAGTTCAGCACCTTCGCGGTGCATCGCCTCGGCAATACCCCAGGCGATTGAACGTTTGCTGGCGACACCGACGATCAGTGCGCGTTTACCTTGCAAAAACCCCATGGATGATTCTCTCCGAATGAAAAGGTCTGTTGAAAAGGTTGGCAGATTAACATAAAAGACGTTTCAAAAAAGGGCTTCAGCCGGCTGTGGCCTGACGTACCAAACCATTATCCGCCTTGGTGAAATGTACGGGTTAGTCAGGTCGATCGAACCGAAGCCGCTCAGCGTTCCCATGCTCAACGACCTGTTGGCCGTCGAATGCGAGTGATCCGTTGACCCATACAGCATCGATGCTGCTACGAAATTTTCTGCCCTCAAATGGCGACCAACCGCAACGGGACAGTACCCGTCCAGCTGTGACGTCGGTACCGGTGTGCATGTCGAGCAACACCAGGTCGGCATAATATCCTTCACGGATAAACCCGCGCTCAATGACACCGAAGCGTGTTGCCGGGTTGTGGGCGGTGGTGAGCGCGACGGTCTGTAAATCGAACTTTTTGTCATGTACGAGTTCGAGCGTCGCCAGCAATACATCCTGGACCAATGGCAGACCGGAGGGCGCTGACAGGTAATTGGTATCAGCCTTTTCCTGAGCGGTGTGCGGTGCGTGGTCGGTGGCAAGGATATCGATCCTGCCATCGATCAGGGCCGCGATGAGTGCATCCTTATCCGCGGCGCTTTTGACCGCCGGATTACATTTGATCAGGTTGCCGTATTGGTCGTAGTCAGAATCATCAAAATGCAGAAAGTGGATACAGGTTTCGGCGCTTATACGCTTGCCTTCCACGGGGCCGGGTTTAAACAGCTCAAGTTCACGGGCCGTGGAAATGTGCAGTACGTGCAGATCGGCCTGGTGTTCCTTTGCCAGTGAGACCGCCAGACGGGTAGAAACATAGCAGGCTTCGGCACTGCGGATATTGGCGTGTTCAGAAACTGGAATGTCGTTTCCAAACCGCGCCATTGCCTGGTCCAGGTTGGCCTTGATCATCGGTGTGGATTCGCAATGTGTGGCGATGATCACCGGGGAATCACGGAAAATTGCCGCCAGCGTGGATTCATCATCCACCAGCATATTGCCGGTCGAGGCCCCCATAAAAACTTTAACACCACAGGTCAGAGTTGGATCCAGGGTACGAATGGCTTCGATATTGTCATTGGTTGCACCGAAATAGAAGCCGTAATTTGCCGCTGAAGTTTCGGCTGCTCGCGCATATTTCCAGGTCAGTTCAGCATGGCTGGTGGTTGTTGGCCGGGTGTTTGGCATATCCATGAAACTGGTCACACCGCCGGCGATGGCGGCGCGGGATTCTGAATGGATATCCGCTTTGTGCGTCAATCCGGGTTCACGAAAATGCACCTGGTCATCAATCATTCCGGGTAACAGGTAGCGGCCATTGGCGTCTACGGTCACGCTGCCTTCAGGGGCCGTAAGTCCGGCTTCAATTTTCCCGATCCGGCCACCCTTAAGCAATACGTCGGTTTCAGTAATTGTGCCTTCGTTGACCAGGCGGACGTTGCGGATTACGGTGGTTTGGCTCATTGGGTATGTGACCTGTTTCTGGCGCTATTTTTTCTTTGCATATTGTATCCCTATTACCCGGGTTGCGCTTTTGCTGGTGACATTAAGATCGGGTCGGGGTTGATGGCCTCGTTGCTGCACCCCTTCACGGGTATTGATCACATGTTGTGGATGGTTCCGGTAGGTGTCTGTGTCGCTTTGTACTACAGGGCGCGCTCCCGCTCCCGCTGACCTGGGCCACCCCCAACATTAATCACGGGACCGGGTCATGGCCGCCGTGGCAAAATGGTTGGCAGCGGCCGATTCTCTTGATGGCCAGCCAGCTTCCCCTCGCGGCTCCATATTTTCTGATCGCTTCTGAGGCGTACTTCGAACAGCTTGGCGTAAAGCGGCAATGCTGTCCGACAAACGGGCTCAACGTGAGTTGGTAGATGCGAATTAAGGCGAGTAGGGTCTTTTCCATCGGTGATAATTTTGTGGTCAATCGTGGTTGTAGACAAAAAAAACTTGCTGTCGGTTTCAAGTTGAGATATAACACTGCACCTTGATCTAGTTGACTTTTGGCTGGTTTCATACAAAAACATATAAATATCAATAGATTACATTATATGTATTCAGATTTTCAAGGAGTTTTCAAGCGCATATGACTGCGATACAAGTAAAATTGCCCAAAGGGTACACGCCTTCTACTAACGAAGAGTACATGAATGCCAAGCAACTTGAGTACTTCAAGCAGAAGCTGATTACCTGGCGAGATGAGTTAATTGAAGAATCACGTGAGACCATCAATAATCTGCAACGGGAAGTCAGGGATGTTGGTGATGAAGCCGAGCGTGCGACCCGGGAAACTGAAAACAGCCTGGAACTTCGCACCCGTGACCGCTACCGTAAGCTGATCAACAAGATCAACAAGGCGTTGGTGTGTGTTGAAGAAGGTGACTATGGTTATTGCGATGAAACCGGCGAAGAAATCGGTCTTCTACGACTGGAAGCCCGTCCGATTGCCACCCTGTGCCTGGACGCCCAGGAGCGCTGGGAATTACGCCGGAAACAAATGGGAGACTCCCGCTAGCCACCGCCGCCCGACGGGATTCAATGTGAATCTTACGCTTTTGTCAGGTGTTTCCTGGCGCCCTCTTTTATGGCATTCAGCATCGCATGCAAGCCGTTCGCCCGGGTGGGTGACAGGTGTTGTTGCAGACCGATAGCTGCAATGAAATCCGGGTGTGTTTGCAGGATCTGTTCCGCCGACGCACCCGAATAAACCCGGATCAACAGTGCGATCAGACCGGATACGATCGCTGCGTCGCTGTTGGCCCTTATCGTCAATTTGCCGGCATCACCTTCGATCAGCAACCAGACCCTCGACTGGCAGCCATGTAAAAGATTTTCATCCGTTTTCTCTGCTTCATCCAGAGGTTTGAGTCCTTTACCGAGGTCAATCAGGTATTGATACCGGTCCATCCAGTCATCGAACAGGCTGAAATCGCCAATGATGGCCTGCTGCGCTTTGAGCGGATCGTGCATTCAGATATCCCTAGCCTGCATATTGCACCAGTATCGCGGTGAGCAGACTAATCATTGAGTCGACGCCAGCGGGTGCCGCCTGCCACATCCTCAAGGGCGATACGCATCCCCTGTAGCTGATCGCGGATCTCGTCGGCCCGGGCAAAATTTCTCTCGTTGCGAGCCCTATTTCGTTCATCGATCAACTGGTCTATGAGTGCATCATCCAGTCCCGCGGTATCCCCGGTGAGCCATCTGTGTGGATCTGCATGGAAAAGTCCTATCAGTTTACCTGCGGCCAGCAGTCTTCCGCCTGCATCCCGGGCTGTTTCGGCATTGTCGGCTTTGGCGAGTCCGCGTGCTTCGATATTGAGTTGAGCCAGCGCTTCCGGCGTATTGAGGTCGTCCAGCAGCGTCAGCATGAATTCGTCGGAAGGAGACTGTGCGGCCACCAGTGGGCCGAATTTTGTGCCTGCATCACGTAAAACGCCATATATCCGGTCCACAGTGCGCTGCGCTCGTCTCGGGGCTTCTTCCGACCAGTCCAGTGGCTGGCGGTAATGCGCACCCAGCAACAGGTAACGCAATACTTCGCCCGGTGTATGCTTCAGTAATTCATGCACGACCAGGGTATTGCCCAGGGACTTTGACATTTTGCGTTTATCGACGGTGACAAAACCGTTGTGTACCCAGAAACGGGCGAATGTTTTACCGCCATGCGCGCAGACACTTTGCGCAATCTCGTTTTCATGGTGCGGGAAAACAAGGTCCTGGCCACCGGCGTGGATGTCGATGGTTTCACCCAGGTGTTGCTCTGACATGACGGAGCATTCAAGGTGCCAGCCGGGTCTGCCCCATCCCCATGGACTGTCCCAGCCAGGCTGTGGCTCAACCGAGGGTTTCCACAGCACAAAATCACCCGGGTGTCGCTTGAATCCGGCGACTTCAATGCGTGCTCCGGCGATCATGTCGTCCATATCCCGACGTGACAGTGATCCATAATCGTCAAATGACTCGATTGAAAACAGCACGTGAGACTCGGCTTCGTAGGCATGGCCGCCTTTGACAAGGCGTTCGATCATATCGATCATTTGAGGTATATGATCGGTGGCCCGTGGCTCAATACTGGGCAGGCCGACACCCAGTGCTGCCATATCTTCCTGGTAGGCGTCACTGTAACGCCGGGAAATCACATCGATAGAGACATTTTGCTCAGCTGCCGCAGTGTTGATTCTGTCATCTACATCGGTGATATTGCGCGCGTAGATGACTTTTGGGTATCGAATTGACAGTAATCTGTACAAGAGGTCGAAAATAACGGCCGGGCGTGCATTGCCGATGTGCGCATAGTTATATACTGTTGGCCCACAGGCGTACAGGGTCACACGGTTCGGGTCCTGGGGTACAAAAACCTGTTTCTCACGTTTGAGTGTGTTGTACAGCAGGAACGGTTCGGTTTGATTCATGGTTTCAGTCTTGTGTGTATCACCGCTAACGGGCTGACGTGGAATGTTGTGTGGGCAATCTGTTATTTTAACAAGTTAATTGATCGAAGAGGCAATCGCAATGGCTGAAAGAAAAACCATCACGCACGGCTATAAGGCCCATGTTGCAGAACTCCAGCGACGCTGGGAGAAAGCACTGGAGGCGGAAGCCTATGACGCCGCCCTGATCCACGCCGGCAGTAAGCTGGTCAGCTTCCTGGATGATTATGAATATCCCTTCCGCTGCAATCCCCATTTGTTGTGGTGGTTGCCATTGACCCGTCACCATGACAGTGCGTTGCTGGTCCGGCCCGGTCAACGGCCAAAGTTGTTCTACTATCAGCCGGACGACTACTGGTATCTCCCGCCGTCCGATCCTGAGTCGTGGTGGGCGGATGAGTTTGAAGTGGCGCCCGTGCTTCGCACAGACGCCTGGAAAGACGTTTTGACGAATCCGAATATCGCCTGTATCGGCGATACCCCGTCATTTGCTGGCGTTGCCTCATCCCGTTTGAACCCCGACGGCTTGTTGAACCGCATCCATATCGAGAGAACACGCAAGACCGACTACGAAATCGCCTGTATGGCCGAAGCTGCCCGGCTGGGCGCCATTGCCCATACCGCGGCAGAGGAAGCCTTCAGGGAAGGCCTGAGTGAATATGATATTCACCAGCGTTATTGTATGTCCATCAAGCTGGTGGATGCAGAATTGCCATATGGCAACATCGTAGCCCTGAATGACCACGGTGCTGTTTTGCATTACCAGGCACACGACCAGCAGGTGCCGGATGAATCGCGTTCTTTCCTGATTGACGCAGGTGCAACGGTGCACGCTTATGCGTCTGATATCACACGCACCCATGCGGCCGGGGTGGGTAAATTTGCCGATATGATTACGGCCATGGATGAGATGCAGCAGCAATTATGTCGGGCGGTCGTAAAGGGCCTGGATTACCGCGAACTGCATTTGCGGGCCCATCGTGATATTGCCGGAATTCTGAACGCATTCGATATCATCAATGTCTGTGCCGATGCTGCCGTTGAGTCTGGCTTGAGTTCGGTGTTCTATCCACACGGCCTGGGTCATTACCTGGGTTTGCAGACCCACGACGTTGCGGGCTTGATAGCCGATGCTGCCGGCACTGTGATCGCGCGTCCCGAAGGACACCCTTTCCTCAGGCTGACAAGGGAGCTTGAAGCCGGCAATGTACTGACCATTGAGCCAGGTTTGTACTTTATTGAACCGCTGTTACGCAGATGGCGTGAGCACGGGGATGGTGCGGCCATCAATTGGAATGAGGTGGAAGCACTGGCCCCGTACGGCGGTATCCGCATCGAGGACAACATGGTGGTCACGGATGGTGTGCCGCGCAACCTGACACGGGAAGCGTTTGAAAGTCTGTAGGATGGACATTCATGTCCACCAGGCGATTAAGACAGGCAGGTACAGCAGGTGGACATGAATGTCCACCCTACGGTTCTTCGATCAATCCGAGGCCGCTGAGTTGGTCGATGGGCAATTCACTGACGGGACCGTGGTTCCAGATGGTTGCCTGGCCGGCGAGCAAATGCTGTTTTTCAGGGTTCGACAGCAGTCTGACCGCCTTTTTGACCTGCGCGGCCGCCACCGCCTTGCCAACGATTCCATCCAGTTCCGATGCATAGGGCTCACCTATGATCTTGCGCATGATGCCATTGGCAGCCGTCATGTCATCCGGAAACAGGTGTTTACCCGATTGCATACGGAACAGGTCGGAAAGCGTCTGCATGGAAGAGAGGGAGCAATACGCATCGTCCAGGAGTCCGATGATACCCAGGGTATCCGGGATGACATCATCATCTTCAATCCAGTACGACTGGACCATTTCCAGAATGCTTTCAATCTCGGCTTCGAGACCTACTTTCCTGGCAGACGTCCAGGCAACCGTGAGTAGGTAGGGAACCTGTTCAATATAGTTGTAAATAAAACTGGCGCCGCGTGCCAATTGCGTTTCATCCGGGTCGGCACCGCCATTTTCCGCGACTGCCGCCAACAGCTCTTGCAGGTCTGCTGCCGTATGACGATCAGCAAACTGAGCCGAAATAATTTCCTGGATTTGTGCTGTTTCCATGCCCGCTAAATCAGTATATGACAGCGATAGTTTAACAATGGATAGCGGTTGAATGCAGTATTGCAATTTCCCGCCTTGAAATAAGCCGTGTAATTGCCCGGCTTGTCCGTTAAGGTTTCCATTTTACTCACGAGCCCGCACGTCACGCGATATGCTGCTTCTGTCCATTATTTCACTGTTTATTGGCCCGCTATTCTACCAGTGGTTGCGCCGGGGTGGCTTTGTAGCCAAGGCATTTGATTCGACAATAATTCTGGTATTGGTCGTATTGATGGCTTTTTTATTGATCCCGGATTCATATGCCCAACTGGGTATCCTCTCTGTCGTGCTGATGTTTGGTGGCTACCTGGTGCCGGGACTGTTGGAAAACCTGGTCAAGCGGGCTGCCCACACGTTCCACCTTATCAGCCTGCTGCTGGCATTGGCGGGTCTGGCGCTGCACGCGATGCTGGACGGTGCCGCTTTGACCATTGGCCACGACCTTGCCGTTAGCAGTTTGCCTGTTGCCATCGTGCTGCATCGTTTTGGCGTCGGCTTGATGCTGTGGATGATGGTGCAACCGGTTTTTGGCAGACACGCCGCCTTCGCCGTCCTGGGATTTGTTGGCCTGGCCACGGTTGGCGGTTACCTGTTATCTGAGAACATCCTCGGTTTGGAGGGCGCTCATTCCATGTCTGTCGTCCAGGCTCTGGTCATCGGTATGATCGTACACAGCCTGGTACATCGCAGTCACACACACATTAACCTCGGCGAAACTGACGCAAACTGAAATTACGACCGCAATTCAGAACAACCAATGTAGCCCGGTGGCTTTCAGGGTTTTATAAAACTTGCGTTGATGCCGGGTAGAAAAACCCTTCATGCCCTTGACGTCCATGGTTTTGCGGCGCAGTTGCAGCCATTCAGGGCTGCCCCAGAGGTAGGAAGTTTTAACCAGTTGATCAAATGCTTCGTTCAGATCATCAGCCAGTGGCTCACTTTTGAAAAAGTAACCCATTTCGCTGTTGTACAGACGCGATCGGTAATCCCAGTTAGTCGTGCCGACGAAGCCGATATCCTCCTTGAGAAAAAACTTGGCGTGCAGTTTGCCGTAGCTGGTTGTCCCTTCACCAAGTTTGCTTGAGTCCAATAGGCCGGTTTCATAAATAAGCAGGCGCGGATTGTTTACCTGTTGACGCCATGTCTCCGAGTTGGTAAGGGTACTTTCGGTTTCATCTGTGGCTTTCACTGATCTCCATGCGTCCCGTGTTTGCTGGTCCAGCAGCAGACGCGGCGCCGTGTCCATATCAATGATGGATTGTGCCGGGAAATTATCGGAGGTCAATACGGAGTTGGTCATGATCTCCAGACGTGCTTCGGGGTGTTTATCCAGCCACTCTCTTGCCGACGCGGCTTCATCCACGATGATGTTACCGTCCTTGTCTTTATGCCGGGCGAGAAATAGGTAGGGTGAAACGATGCGGGTGGTTTCGGTGCCGTCACCCGATGCTGCGATCTTTTCCAGTAAGTAAAGGATTGAATTCGGGTTCTTTTCCAGATTTTCAACCGCGTTCCTGGTCACCTTTCTGTTGGTAATGTTGCCGAGGTTATGGGCCAATCGAACTTCTGAGGGATGAAAACCATCGTGCATATACTCCTGCATGTGGTCCAGGTGGGGTTCCAGGATTTGAAACTGCCTGATCGTCGCAAGGCTTTCCCTGGCTTTGGACAGTTCCTTACGGTACATCCTCTTTGAACGGTCCTGGTTGACGGGTTTTATCTGTAGGTTTCCCCTATAAAGGTATAACAGCGTGAAGTAGCCGGCGCTGATCTCACCAATGGTGATGTCGTTCTCAGTTACCGCCGGTTTGAAAAGTATTTCACTGTCCCGGTAACCGTAAGGGTCGTAATCACCCTCAGACGTAAGGCCGTAATAAGCCAACGAAATATTGCGACCACCTGTCATCATGAGTGCTTTGTCATGAAAGTCGGCGTCCTTGATCAGTAATTTATCGTGCGAGCGCCGGTTCGGGCTGGTTGAGATTTTACTGACCGCGTTAAAAATAATAACCTGTACGCGCGCCTTCCTGGTGGTCGGTTCACCGGTTTCATTGCGGATGAATTTGGCGTCGTTTTCACAGGTTTTCAGGGCAGCCAGGGTGGTCCGGCTGGTTTTTTGTGAACCGAGCGAATCCACCATAACACGCACATCAACACCCCTTTTTACCGCATCACACATGGCTCCCACCATCGCGTAGCCGACGATATCGGGTGTGAAAATATAATACCCAAAGTCGAGCGTGTGTTCGGCGTTTTCAATCATCCATATCTTGGCGGCCAGTGAATCTATTGCACCATGGTCATCGGGTCCCAGTATTTTCCCCATGGCCCCCTGGATTGGGATATCATAATTCATGCCGTAGGCTATCGGGTCTTCGGTCAGTTCTTTTGGCGGAATCCATGTTCGGTAGGTGTAGATCCGTTCAATTTCAGGGTCCGGAACGGCATGCAAAGGCGGGCAATCCGGCAGGTCAAGAGTACCCGCAGGGCAGGCTGGATCTCTTGGTGCAGTTGCGCAGCCGAACTGCAACAGACCGGCAATCAGCAGTATGATAATAGTGTACTTCCCGGAACGTATTTGACTCATTGGTCTGCCTTTTCCGATTTGCTACTGCGGTGGCTGATGATGGTATCGTTTTCGCTAATGCTACTATTCGATGCCTCAACCGGATTTTCAAGCAGTCTGATGCGGGCCCGCACCGGCAGATGGTCGGAAAGAACGACCTGCGGGACTTCGTAGCTGACGAATTCGAGGTCCTTCGATATCAAAATCCAGTCCAGCCGGTGTTTACCTGATTTATAGGTGCCCAGTCCTGTCGCCTCGGGTTGGTAGACGTTCAGATTTGAGTTTGATGCAATCGCCCGGAGTACCGACTCATCCTTGCTCCAGTCGGTATTAAAATCACCCAGGATGATCACGGGTGGCGAAACACCCGCCAGCATGATCCGCATTTCTTCGGTCTGGGCTTCGCGGACCTTTTTACGGGAGAAGTCCAGGTGCACCGAAATGACGCTGACGATGACCGGTTGCTGCAAACGCCCGCCCGGGTTCCAGCGCACTTTCCCCATTACAAAACCCTTGTTGGTGGTCGGAGGTGATGGCTCGAACGTATGCGACAGTTTTTCGACATAGGGGACACGTGACAGCAGGGCGGTTCCAAAGTCATACATATAACTGTGCGCATGGTGGGCATGCAGCCGGCATGGATAAGTGCTTTTTTCCGATACAAAATCCACGTGGTTGAATTTTCCCGACCAGCGCGATGGAGAATCTGCTTCTTGCAGGGCAATGAGATCGGCACGGCTGTTGTCCAGGAACGAGGTGATCTCCTCCAGGTTTCGTCGGGTAGTGCTGGTTTTTTGAAACATCTGGTTAAATGCGTCCTTGCGGCCATGCGCCATGTTCAGTGTCAGCACGGTAAGTTGCGCCGTCGTGATAACACCCGTATCACCCGCTGCCATGCAGCGGTGATCATCGGGCGTTATCCCGTGTGTGGCAATGGCTGTGTCAGGCAGTAGAAAAATGATGACCGCCAGGCAGGTTGCCAGGATTGTTCTGGTTAAATTTGTCATCTGAGTTCTTGTATTGGATCATGAATCGGTTGGGATGGCGAGATTTACGCGGCGCATCCCTGCGCCTTGCCCTCCGGGTTCCTCGCTTTGCTCGTCATTCGAAATTCGCTCCCGGCGAATTTGTGAATCACCGGCGAGTCCCAAAACTGCCCGCCCAGACAATTTAAAAAAAACCGCTTCAGGGCGAGTGAAAGCGGCTTTTTTTAAATTGACTGGTCGGGATGGCGAGATTTGAACTCACGACCCCCACGTCCCGAACGTGGTGCTCTACCAGGCTGAGCTACACCCCGACTAAGGCGCGTATTTTAACCAAGCAGACCGGCCATTGATAGTGCCTTGGATCACGTGATAACGGGCATGGCGCGACGGGTAAATGACCAGTATCTGCATCCAGGTAAAATACGTGCATACATGAACACGGTTTGGTTTGCCCATTTTAGAGACCTCCATTTTATCTTTACAAGAGTTATTGAGGACTCCGGATAATGTCCGGTACTACCGACAGCATCCAGGTAGTCTTACAAAGCATAAGGGCGTAAACGATACGGGATAGAAAATGCTGTGGCAGCAAGTGCTGAATGCTCGCGAGTACGCGCTCAGCCAGTGTGCTCATTCCTTAAACCCGCGGCCTGGAGAGGACCAATTGTTATTCATAGCTGACACTCAAGAGCAGGATAAATCCAACTACCGCCAAAGAAAATCTTGGACTTTCAAACACTAATATTAATGTCCTCTTTAACAACAGAGTTTGCAAACTGGCGCACTTGAAAATCTGAATTCAGGGTGTAAATAATGTGTTAAGTTTTTGTTAGAAAGCCTGCTATAATTATCGTAATATTTGCTCTCTGATCTAGTTTTAAAGAGATGGTATCGCTAATGCGTTAGATGGTGCTGTCAATGCGCACGTTTTGATTGAAATCAAAGCATGTTGTTGCCGGTGCTCTCCGGAGGGCGCCAACCAGTGAACCCGGTTCTTATCAGGTACGCGGGTTGCGTCCAGATGGTTCTTACGACAGTGAAAGTAAACGGGATGGGTATTAGTGAAGATGAGATTTACTTGAATAATTCCGCCCCGGCCAGTATTGACCTGCTCCACACGAGCGTCACATTTAGTGACATAAAATGTATCTTCATCCAATTGCGGGGATAATCATGAAATACAATATTGCACTTCCGCGTTCAATTTTCAGATTTCTTAAAATTGCAAGTCGCGCCTGTCTGATTATGGCGCTATGGGTAGCATTACCTAATGAAAGCTTCGCACAGTCAACTACAGGCTCCATTCGCGGCACTGTGCAGACACCTTCTGGTGAGCCTGCTGTTGGCGTGGAAGTTACTGTTACGGACACGCGAACCAACTCCACTCGTGTGTCCACCACCGACGATAACGGGGCATTTAACGTGGGTGGCCTTGCAATTGGTGGCCCGTTTACGATCGCTGTCCAATCATTCGACCACAAAGACGCTCTGGTAACAGACGTCTACACGAACTTGTCCGCAGCAGCTATCTTCAATATCGCACTGGAAGAGGGAATGATCGAAGAGGTTATCGTTACCGGGTCTGCCGACTTCTCTCGCACAGCTCTTGCGATCGGACCAAGCGCCAACTTCGGTATTACCGTGCTCGAAGCTGCACCGGCCATTAACCGGAACATCACCGACGTCATTCGTGCCGACGCCCGAATTTATGTCGATGAATCGCGAGGCGACATCAACGGAGTGCAATGTGGGGGTAAGAACTCCAGATACAATAGCCTGACAGTTGACGGGGTTCGTATGGCCGACTCCTTCGGTCTGAACTCCAATGGTTACCCTACGGAACGTATGCCATTTTCCTACGATGCAATCAATGAGGTTGCCGTTGAAATGGCGCCATTCGATATGCAATACGGTGGATTTTCAGCTTGTAACATCAATGCGGTGACCAAGTCCGGCGCAAACGAGTTTTTTGGTTCCGCATTTTACGACTACACCAACGACGGTTTACGTAGTAGCAGTTTGGAAGGTGATAAAATTGTGACTGGTGACTACTCCGAAAAGCGCTATGGCGTCACGTTCGGCGGACCCATCATCAAAGACAAACTGTTTTTCTTTGCTGCGTATGAAAAACTCGATGGAGCGAACCTGTTCGACAGGGGCGCTATCGGTTCCGGCGCTGTAAACGAAGTGCCGGTCACGCAGGCAGAGTTGGATGAAATCGCCGCTATCGCGCGTGACATTTATCAGTATGATGTGGGCTTTATTCCTGACAGCATGGACCATGAAGATGAAAAAATTCTGCTAAAACTGGACTGGGACATAAATAACGAACACCGGGCATCGTTCACCTATACCTTCAACGATGGTGAGAACTTTACCCAGTCAGACAGTGACAATTCTGAGTTTGAGTTCTCAAACCATCTTTACGAGCGCGGAGCGGAGCTGAAATCCTATGTTGGCTCTCTCTATTCCAGCTGGACCGATAACTTTTCAACAGAGTTGCGGGTCAGCTATCTTCAAATCGACAATCGTCAGATTTCTGTTGGTGGAAATGATTTCGGCGAGATCAGAGTTGAACTGGACGACGTCGACGTTTATCTCGGTGGCGACGACAGCCGTCAGTCGAATAAACTCGACTATGATGTCACAAGTTTTGCTCTCAAGGGGTATTATGACCTGAATGGCCATTACCTGATGGTTGGCATCGAACAGGAGTCATTGGACATCTTCAATCTTTTCGTCCAGCACACGGAAACCGAAATCCGGTTTGATGGCATCGACAATTTCCGCGATGGATTTGCTGACGCCATCTATTACAACAACGCTCCTACGAACAACCCGGACGACGCGGCCGCCTTATGGGGCTATAAGCTGAACACTGTTTATTTTCAGGACCGAATTGATTCCGGAGGCCGCTTGACTGTCGTTGCCGGTCTGCGTTATGACTGGTATACCACTAATGATGCACCTTTAGAGAACCCGGACTTTGTGGCCGATTACGGGTTCTCCAATTCTGCCACAGTAGATGGTGAAGGTCTTTTTCAGCCACGCATAGGCTTTACCTATGACCTGACGGACGATACCGTAATGCACGGTGGTATCGGTCTCTACACCGGGGGCAACCCGAATGTGTGGCTGTCAAACACCTATTCTGCCAACAACGTGCTTCAATTTGGCCAGCGTGGTCGTTCCTTCGGCTACACCGATGGTTCGCGTTCTCTGTTTGATCCCGATGTGGTCCATGTCGCATGTGAAGACGGTGTTCCGGTAGGACCGGGATATTGCATTCAAAAGGAGCTGTTCGATGCCGTAGCAGCAGGCGTGGGCGACAACTTCGAGATCAATTACCTGGACCCGGATTTCAAGCTACCCTCTGAGTGGAAACTTGCGGTGGGAATCACACACGTATTTCCCCGTGATTATGTATTGACGGCTGACGTGCTGGTTACAAAAGCCGAGGACTCTGCAATGGTCCTGCACGGCGACCTCGAACAGGTGGGTACGAATCCGGATGGTTATCCAGAATACGACAGTGTCCGTGAGGCAAGCTTTGTTCTCACTAACAGCCGAAAAAGTCCTGAATCCAAGCAGTTCTCGCTTGGTCTCGCAAAGAGCTATGACAATGGCTTCGACTTTAGGGTGGGTTATGCCTACACGGATGCCGAAGACGTGCAACCAATGACCAGTTCAGTTGCGTTCTCAAACTATACCAATCGCGCGTTTTTCGACCCGCAGGAGGATGTTGTGTCCACCTCGAACTACAACGTCAAGCACCGTTTCAGCTTTACAACAACCTGGCGAAGTGATTGGTTCGGCAAATTCCCGTCGATCATATCTCTGTATGGATCCCACAATTCCGGTAGGCCCTACAGCTATACCTACGACGGTACGATTGTTCCCTACGGATTCACACCTTATCTCGATTTTCTGGATATTGTTTTGGAACCGGGTGACAAACGAAATGGTGAAACCGGCTCCTCGTGGACAAAACTCGATCTTCGCATAGACGTGGGGATACCGGGTTTCCGTGGGGACGACAGGTTCTCAGCGTTCGTGGTTATTGATAATCTTACCAATCTGTTGAATGACGGATGGGGCGTGATGAAACAGCATAACTTCCCACGTACTGTGGTCCGGGGCTCAAAGGAACCGCGTATCGGAGACGCCTCTCGTTACGAAATCCGGTTTGGTGTCAGTTACGCGTTTTAATTCGAACAGTTGTGCAGAAAAGGCGGCCTTGGCGACGCCTTTCTTTGTGTGCCAGGCATGTCGCGTGGCACCTTGACTGGAGGTGTTCCGGTCACCGTGGTGGTTGGATGAGTTGGCGAAGACCTATTATGAAAACTAACGCAGGCATCCCTGTGGGAAATGCGGATCGGTGTAAAATACGAGTTCTGACCTGACCCAAATTGGGGGAGTGACCAGAGGCCAGCTTGACGCTGGCCTCTCTTTTTTGATGTCGCTCCGTCATGGGTCAATACCGGTAAAATAACGGAGAATACCTTGCCAGCTGATTCCATAAGTGCCCGAATTTACCCCGCCGGAATTTTGACCATGCTCAGCCGCATGGAAGTTGAACGACTGCATGACGCCAGTCGCGGCGACCTCGCCCAACTACTGCGCCGCTGCGCCCTGGCCGTACTCAATAGCGGTAACCAGGGTGATGATGCGGAAGCGTTATTGCGACGCTATCAGGATTTCGAAATCGAAGTGCAGCAGGTGAACCGCGGTATCCGCCTCGAATTGAGCAATGCACCCGGCTCTGCGTTTGTCGACGGTATCATGATCCAGGGTATTCGCGAATTGCTATCCTCGGTGATACGCGACCTGGTGTATTTTGATACCGAGATCAGCGGCAGCGCATCAACTGACCTGCAAAGCCAGGCAGGTATTACCACCGCCGTTTTCGAAATCCTGCGTAACGCACATACCCTGAACCCGGCCCGCGAACCGGACGTGGTGGTTTTCTGGGGCGGACACGCGATTGCCCGCCATGAATACAATTACACAAAGAAAGTCGGTTATGAAACCGGCCTGCGCAAGCTGAATATCTGTACCGGATGCGGACCGGGCGCGATGAAGGGCCCGATGAAGGGCGCGGCCATTGCGCATGCCAAGCAACGGGTGGAAAACGGTTGTTATATCGGTATTTCCGAACCCGGCATCATCGCGGCGGAGTCCCCGAACCCCATTGTTAACCAACTGGTAATCATGCCGGATATTGAAAAACGTCTCGAAGCGTTTGTACGTCTGGGTCACGCTTTCGTGGTTTTCCCAGGCGGGGTAGGGACAGCCGAGGAAATACTGTATTTGCTGGGCATTTTACTGAACCCGGCAAATGACCACATGCCGTTCCCGCTGGTGTTTACCGGCCCTGCCGAGTCGGCCGCCTATTTTGAACAGATCGATGCTTTTATCGGCCTGACCCTAGGACCGGAGGTGCAATCCAAGTACCAGGTCATCATCAATGAGCCTGAAAAAGTCGCCCAGGCCATGTCGACGGGCTTGTCCCGGGTCAAGGATTACCGCAGGAAACACAGGGACGCCTACTATTTCAACTGGCTGTTACAGATACAGTCTGAGTTCCAATTCCCGTTTGATCCCAGCCATGAGAATATGGCCGCCTTACGTCTGCACAGGGATTTGCCAAAACATTTACTGGCCGCCAATTTGCGCCAGGCGTTTTCGGGGATTGTAGCTGGCAATGTCAAACCGGAAACCCTGAAATCGGTGCGGAAACACGGCCCGTTTGAGATCAATGGCGAAAAAGAGATCTTGCAGGCGCTGGATCAGCTGCTGGCATCGTTTGTTGAACAGGGTCGTATGAAATTACCCGGTCCCACGTATATCCCCTGCTACCAGGTGGTGTCCTGACCTGTTGGTTGATTTATCCGGGCCAGGAGCCTGCGCCGTAGAAAGTATTCCTACTGCGAAAGCGTCACAGCGGTCCATTTATCCGCTATTTTTCGTTACACGCGGTGCTATTCGCCTCAAAAGAGCGAAAAACTGTCCTCACTGTGTCACTTTCTCGCCACGGATATTTCTACGGCGCAGGCTCTTATCAAACAAAATTCTAACCCATTGTTTTGATTGGTTGATTGAATTTTGCATTATGCCGCATCCACCAGGGCCAAGCCAAACCTGGCAGCCTTTCTTTGCAACCCTCTCCTAGGGTCTCCTAGGGTCTAAGTGATTCCGGGGCGATCAGGCTCCTAGGGTCTAAGTGATTCCGGGGCGATCAGGCTCCGGGCAGTGGTCAGGTCTATACCATGGGTGTATTTGTATTTGTCCTGGTAAGGGATGATCATGCCATTGGCCAGTAATGCATTTCGTTCATCCACCGGTAGTGTCTCTTTTGAAACCAGTGCATAGTTATCGCGGAATTCGTATGCGCTGGCCAGCTCATCCAGCCGCTCCTCAACAGCGATACCATTGACCGGGTACTTGAGCGCATAGCGGTTGTCCCGCGTGACCAGGATTTCGAGCGCGCAGCCCTGCGCAAAGCCCCGGTATCGTTCGGGGTCTTCCGGGTCAAGCCGAAGAAAGACCAGGTACCTGCGGCCTTCCTCCAGCACGGTCGGGTTTTCGAAGTAACATTCATAGGGATGCAGACCCTTTTCGTACACTTCGATGATTTCTTCGGCTGGCAGCTTACGCTTGTAAGTGATCAGGATTTTCAGAAACGCGCTGCCCTCGTTTGGATAAGAACGGGCATAGATGTAATCGGTGTCTTTGACTTGTGCCACAGCGACCATATCCGCTGCGGCAGCCAGCTCAGACAGGCTGATGCGAACAGTTCCCCCGGGTTTGCCCTTCCCGGGTTCGCCAATTCCGGATGATACGGATTCGCGTGCGGCAGCCAGTGAACCGGTAATCAGCACAAAAACCAACAGCAGAATCCGGCTTTTCATCACTGACTCCCGGTAAACGAAGCACCCATGTGCGAGCCATGGTGACACAGTTTCATATCGGTCGCGAATATCGCGTCTGGTCACTTCGTGAACTCTTTTGTCCACGGTTCACAAGCTGGTCTGAGCAATTTACATCTCAGGCCATTTCGATCAAAATTGATCTTTGGCCAACGGGTTCGATTCAAACCGGATCCAACCCCGGTCATTGCGCTGAATCTGAACAGGAATTCCACCATGACTACTTTTTGCAAAACCAATACTTGCACACGTTTCGCGGCAATGTTGTTGCTATTATTTGTTGCCGCTTGCAATGACATGGACGCAGTAACCGTAACGGTTTCGGGCACCTACGAGGAAGTGACAGCCGATCAGGCCGTCGAGTTTGTGGCGCAGGCCGAAAACCGCCTGGCGGAGCTCGGACAGGAGGCCGAACGCATGGCCTGGGTCTACAGCAATTTTATTACCGAGGATACGGAAAAACTGGCTGCTACCGCCAATAAGAAATTCACCGGTCAACAAGTGGAATTGGCAGTGGAGGCGGCGAGGTTTAATGAGGTACAGGATATCGACGCTGACACCCGGCGAAAACTCGACATGCTGCGCAGTGGGATTATCATCCCCGCGCCCCGCGACGCTGCGAAAATGGCGGAACAATCGGCAATCGGCACAAAAATGGGCGGTATGTATGGCAGGGGTGAGTATTGTTATGCCGATGGCGAGTGCCTCGACCTGGGCCACTTGAGCGACATTATGGCAGAGTCCCGGGACCCGGACGCACTGCTCGAAGCCTGGAATGGCTGGAGGGAGATTTCACCTCCGATGAAAGAATTGTATGCCCGCCAGGTCGAACTGGCCAACGAAGGGGCGTCAGAACTGGGTTTTACCGACCTGGGTACGATGTGGCGTTCAGCCTATGACATGCCGGCACAGGACTTTCCGGTTGAACTCGACCGTT
>Ga0255052_10000824_pt1 | contig 24352 bp, 22 predicted proteins | sample JV7_2_21_MG_FD_188632 | JGI IMG/M metagenome (GOLD analysis project Ga0255052, IMG submission 188632) | Seawater microbial communities from Jervis Inlet, British Columbia, Canada - JV7_2_21 | ecosystem: Environmental > Aquatic > Marine > Inlet | place: Canada: British Columbia | collected... | reverse complement strand
ATCCTGCAGGTCCAGTTCGACGTCCATCGGACGTCTGCGCTGGGCTGCCAGATAATTCTTTGCAGTATTCACGGCGATCCGATAAAGCCAGGTATAAAACGCGCTCTCGCCACGGAACCTGCCCAATGCCCGGTAGGCCTTGAGGAAGGCCTCCTGAGTAATGTCCAAAGCCTGGTCCGGATCTCGCACATAACGCATCACCAGATTGACAATCCTGTGCTGATATTTCAGGACAAGAAGGTCGAAAGCACCTTTATCACCCTTCTGGACACGGCGGACCAGCTGGGCATCGGTCGATTTAGTCGCCATACAGGCAGACCCCACTCAATGAGTGGTGAGGTCAGCCGACTCCCGAATAGACTGGTGCAATGTTAGAAAGTTCTCCGAATACGGCATGTTTCAGGCATTTTTGTGCAGAAATGTGGCCCAGTTCCGCGGATGCGATGGTATCAGCTTAGGCGCTCCGGCCAAAGGTCCCGGGCCCCTGGCGCCACAGGATCTGCAGGTGGCGCCATTGCCTGTTACTTGCGGGATCACCACGCAGAAGCTCACCGTAAATCAGCCCGTCCGGCAATCTGAGCCGCAGCCAGGCAAGTCTCGGCAATACGACACTACCAGATATAATCTGTACCGGCTCTTCCCTGCCTTGCCGGTTGACCACCGTGGCGGCAGCTTCGCCGATGCGAATCTCTCTTACGCGCCCTGCGCCGCGCGCGAGCCTGCTGATTTCCCTTAACTGGCTCACGAGCCAGAGCATTGCCAGACCCAGTCTGGCCCACGGTGATAATGGCAGGTGGATAAGCAGCGTAAAGCCGGTCAAGAGCGCCGCGCAGGCGGCAAGCATGACGACCTGCCGCAACAGGGGATCAGGTTTGAGTTCGGCGTCGAATCTTTTCGATGGCATCGGCTAGTTCGGGGTCATCATGACCTTGGCTGCCCAAAAAATAGCCGAACAACTCCGGATCCGGTAGCGCCAAAAGCTCGCGAAACGCGGCTTTTTCGAATTTCGATGCATGTCCGTAACCGGTTGGGTCCGGGCTGTCTCTGCCGCCGATTTCCTTCGCCGGTTTGATGCCTTCCCGCTGTGCTTCCGCGTTATTATTCGCGCTGTCGGTCTTGCCGGCATCGGTTTTTTTAAGTGATTCGCTGGTATCGTCGCACATGCGGAAAGTATGCCAGCTGTGTAGGCTTGTGCAGCTTGGAATCAAACGGATTGAAGTATGTCAGCCGAGGTTTACAAATTGATACGCGTCGCCGGTAGCGACGCCGGTGAGTTTCTTCAGGGGCAACTGACCCAGGACATGGAGCGGCTGGCCCAGACGGGAAGTCTCCCCGCCGCATGGTGCAACCCGAAAGGCCGCGTAATCTCCGTGCTGCGGATCCTCATGACCGACAACGGTTACGGCCTCGTGCTGCCGGCCTCGGTTGCAGCTTCTGTCTGCGAGCGGCTGACCATCTATCGCCTGCGCGCAGATGTCAGCCTCGAAGTTGCAGACGCCGACTGGACCTGCCTGGTATTGAATACAGGCGGGGATCTGGACCAACTCGACAAGCTCGATTTGCGGCCCGGACAGGAAATCAATGCCTGCCGCATCGCTCATGGACTCATTGCCGTGAATATCGGTATCGAAGAGCAATGCGTCGAACTGATGGGCTATAGAGGAGATCTCGAGAAAGCCGGAATCCAGGCAACGTCGCAGGCGTCGCCCGACTTCCTGCGTGGCGCAAAGATTCGCGCCGGCATTCCGGAAATCCTTGGCAGTCAAGCCGAAAAGTATACGCCGCATATGCTGAACCTCGATCTGCTCGGCGCGGTCAGTTTCGACAAAGGCTGTTATACCGGACAGGAAGTCGTCGCAAGGACCCGGTTTCTCGGCAGCAGTAAGCGTCGACTGATGCGGTACCGGACGGGTGGAACAGTGGCGGTCGGTGACAAGCTGTCCGATGGAGAAAAAGACGCCGGTAGGGTGATCAACGTCAGTGGCGAAGATTTATTGGCCGTCACGCCCGTAGAAATGCATGACAAGGAACTTTTTGTCAACGGTGTGGAAGTGACTCCGGTGGCTATGCCGTACGCGCTACCAGATTCCTGATTTAGCCCGTGCCCCGGGCACCGTTAATTATCTGAAAACCTCGGGCCGCATATGCGGGAACAGAAGCACATCCCGAATGGAAGGTGAATCCGTGAATAACATGACGAGCCGGTCTATGCCCAGCCCGAGGCCGGCGGTGGGCGGCATGCCGTATTCGAGTGCCCGAATATAGTCTGCGTCGTAGGACATCGCCTCCTCGTCGCCGGCCGACCTACTCGCCGCCTGCGCCTTGAATCGCTCCGCCTGATCCTCCGAATCATTCAGTTCCGAGAAGCCGTTCGCGATTTCACGGCCGGCAATAAAAAGCTCGAAGCGGTCCGTTATGAAGGGATCATCGTCATTGCACCTCGACAACGGCGACACTTCCGTCGGATACGCAGTAATGAATGTTGGCTCACGCAGCTTTGCCTCGCAGGTTTTTTCGAATATCTCGATCTGCAGTTTGCCACTGCCATAACTCTGCTCCACATTGACGCCAAGTTTGTCAGCGATACCTGTCAGGTAACCGAGGTCACGCAATGCGTCTTTGTCTATCTCCGGGTTATATCTGATGATCGCCTCTTCCACGGTCATGCGCGAGAATGGCATTGCAAAATCGTATTCTTCACCCTGATATCGAATCGTTGATTCACCGAGCAGAGATTCTGACATGCCGCGCAGCATGGCTTCGATCATCTCGATCAGGTCCTGATAGTCGGCATAGGCTCGATAGAGCTCGAGCATCGTGAACTCGGGATTGTGCTGCGTCGACACTCCCTCGTTACGAAAACTCCTGTTGATCTCATAGACCCGTTCGAACCCACCGACGACGAGGCGCTTCAAGAACAGCTCGGGCGCAATTCTCATATAGAGTTGCATGTCGAGCGCGTTGTGGTGCGTCGTAAATGGCCTTGCAATGGCACCGCCCGGCGCCGTCTGCATCATCGGTGTTTCGACTTCCAGAAAGTCCTGCGAATCGAGGAACGCGCGGATGTAGGCGATCAGTTCCGAACGCAAGCGGAACCGGCGGCGGCTGTCCTCGTTCATAATCAGATCGACATAACGCTGCCGGTATCGTATTTCCTGGTCAGCCAGGCCATGAAATTTCTCTGGCAATGGCCGCAACGACTTTGTAAGCAGCCGCACATCATCGGCCATTACGGTCAGTTCCCCGGTCTTGGTCTTGAACAGGGTTCCCGAGGCGCCGATGATGTCGCCAACATCCCATTTCTTGAAATCCTGATAAAGACCATCGGCGAGCCGGTCGCGCTCGAGTCGAAGCTGGATCTGCCCGGTCCGGTCCTGGACTTTGACGAAGCTGGCCTTGCCCATCACACGCTTGACCATCATGCGACCTGAGACCTGCACTTCGATGGCCTGTGTGCGCAGGCCCGCGTCCTCATGTTCGCCATAGGCCTGCTGCAACTCTTCGGCGAGCGCGTTTCGCCGGAAGTCATTTGGGAAAGCGTTGCCGGCTTTTCGTAATTCTGAAAGTTTGCGTCGACGCTCGGCAATCAGCGCACTTTCTTCCAGATTGTCTTTTTTTCTGTCGCTCACTTGTTGAACTATTAGAGCCCTTGCTTCAGGCCAGCCTCGATGAATTGATCCAGTCCGCCATCAAGGACGGCCTGCGTGTTGCCGGTCTCAACCCCGGTTCGCAGATCCTTGATCCTGCTCTGGTCCAGAACGTATGACCTTATCTGATTTCCCCATCCAACGTCTGCTTTGCTGTCCTCTACCTTCGACGCTTCCGCACGACGTGTGTACAGTTCGAGCTCATAGAGCTTTGCTTTCAGCTGTTTCATCGCGGTCGCTTTGTTCTTGTGTTGCGAGCGGTCATTCTGACATTGCACAACGGTATTCGTCGGCATGTGCGTGATCCGCACCGCGGATTCTGTGCGGTTGACGTGCTGACCGCCAGCGCCACTTGCACGATAGACGTCGATCCGCAGATCCGAAGGATTGACTTCGATATCGATAGCGTCGTCTACCTCGGGTGAAACGAAAACGCTGGCGAACGAGGTGTGGCGGCGATTGCCGGAATCGAAAGGGGATTTTCGGACCAGGCGGTGCACGCCGGTTTCGGTTCTCAACCAGCCGTACGCATACTCACCGACGATGCGTACGGTGGCGCTTTTAATGCCGGCGACTTCGCCGGCCGACGCTTCGATAACCTCCGCCTGAAAGCCATGCGAGTCCGCCCAGCGCAGGTACATGCGCAACATCATTTCCGCCCAGTCCTGGGCTTCGGTACCGCCGGCACCTGACTGAATGTCGACAAACGCGTTGCTGTCGTCCATTTCGCCGCCGAACATGCGGCGAAACTCGAGGCCGGCGATGCGCTGCTCGAGACTCTCGAGATCGTCGGCGACTTCCCCGATCGTCGATTCATCGTCCTCCTCGACGGCCAGGCTCAAAAGCTCATCGGCATCATTAAGCCCGGTTAGCAGCTCATCGAGCGCAACGACCACTTTCTCGAGTTGGGCCCTCTCTATTCCCAGCGACTGCGCGTTTTTGGGCTTGTCCCAGATAGCCGGGTCTTCGAGTTCCCGGCGCACTTCCGCCAGGCGCTCGGCCTTGCCTTCATAGTCAAAGATACCCCCTTAACGCCGTCGTGCGTTCCGACAGGTCGGTGATCTTCAGTTTTATCTGGCCGGTTTCCATTTCGCTTCCATTCAACGATCAGCCCGAGTATTGGGCGAGGCGCCGATTCTCATCAGTATGCTGCGCAAAACGCGGCATGTTAACACGGGACTATTTGTTCCACGATCAACTGCGGTGTCTCGACGCCACGGAACTCGTTTACGTCAAGGCGATAAGCCAGCTTGACAAGGCCTCGGAGTGGCAAGCCCGCCTGGTTGAATGCAATTGCGTCGATCACGGTCCTGCCGTCGGCGGGCTGGACGCGCATTTTCAGGTGGTTCTCGCCAACGACCCGTTGATCGACGATGGAGAAATCGCCGCTCCACATCGGTTCCGGAAAACCGGCGCCCCATGGTCCGGATTCTCGCAGCAGGCTCGCGAATTGCAGATTCATAGAATCCGGCGGCAGCGTGCCGTCGGTCAGCAACGCACCGCTGAAGTCGGCCGTTGGATAAAGCCGCTTTATTTGTTTGGCTGCGCAATCGGAAAACTCGGCAAAATGCTCCTGTGGGAGATTCAAGCCCGCCGCCATCGCATGACCACCGAATTTGGATATCAGGCCGGGACGCGTCGTCGCGACGGATTCAAGCAGGTCCCGTACATGCACGCCCGGGACCGAACGCGCAGATCCTTTTAGCTCTCCCCCGTCATCGCGCGCAAACGCAATGACGGGGCGATGACAGCGCTCGCGCACGCGGGATGCAATCAGGCCGACGATTCCCTGGTGCCACGACTCGTCATAGAGACACACACAGGCGGGAAGGCGTCGATCATCCATGGCATCGACATAGGCGAACGCCTGGTCACGCATTTTCGTTTCAATGTGCCGTCGTTCACTGTTGATACGGTCCAGTGTCGCGGCATACCTGTCAGCCGATGCGGGGTCGTCCGTGAGCAGACATTCGATGCCGACCGACATGTCTTCGAGTCGCCCTGCGGCGTTCAGCCTTGGCCCGACAACGAAGCCGAGATCCGAGCTTACGGCGCGTCGAATGGCGCGACCCGACTGCTTCAACAGTGCCCGTATGCCCGGCACCGCTTTGCCGGCCCGTATCCGTTCCAATCCCTGCCTGACCAGGATGCGATTATTGTGATCGAGCGTAACGACATCGGCGACGGTACCCAATGCCACGAGATCGAGATATGTCGCCGGTTTCCTTGCTGCGCCTTCGACACCTTCCGCCTCGAGAGCCCGCCCGAGCGCCGCCATCAGGTAAAACGCGACACCGACACCGGCCAGGTGGCGGCTGGAAAAGCCGCTGTCAGAAAGATTTGGATTGACCATTGCTGCCGCATCGGGCATTTCAGTGCCGGGCAGGTGGTGATCGGTAATCAGCACCGGGATGCCAAGGCGTTCAGCCTCGGCAACACCGGCGATGCTGGAGACGCCGTTATCTACCGTGACCAGCAAGGCCGGTGATCGCCCGGCAGCAACACGTACTATTTCCGGCGTCAGCCCGTAACCGAACTCAAATCGATTCGGCACGAGATAATCGACTTTCACAAAACCAAAATCCCGAAGGCAACGGAGCACGAGTGCCGTACTGGTCGCACCATCGGCATCAAAATCACCGATTACGGTGACATGCCTGTCGCGAAACTCAAGGAGCAGATCGACGGCGTCGGCAACCCCGTTCAATGAACTGATCGGCGCGAGCCTGTTCAGGCTGTGGTCCAGTTCCTCCGCAGTGGAGATACCGCGCGCAGCATAGACGCGTGCGAGCACGGGATCGAAATCGTGAAGCGCGTCGAGCACAGTATGTTCTGGAACGCGTCTTGTCTGTAATGGCCGGTATGGAGTCATCAATGATGTTTTACAACAGCTCCGATAATCGGCGCCACAAGCGAAAAGCGTCGAATCGACCAACTTCGGCTGTCAGTCCGTCGCGAAACAACAAGACTAGCTTGTTCAGCCGACCGGTTTTCAATAAGTCCCGAAGCTCCTCGAAATACGCTGCAAGCAAATCGCCGCCCTTGTTGGATGCCGGGGTCACGACAACGAGATCTTTGATTGCGATGTCGAGACATCTTGCGAAATTCCCCGGCCACGGTTCCATGACCCCTGTGCAACTTTCCCAGTAGCCCCTGAACAGCGGGTCATCGCCGAACAACGGCGGCATCTTTTGCACCGTTTTCTGCGGCGCCTTGCCGCCTCCCCAGAACCAGACCGCATTGACCGGCATCAAGCCCTGAGCTTCACGCCGCAGATTTATCGCGTGGTCGTGGAGGCACATCTGCATTTCGCCGGACAGCCTGTTATATCCGGCCGCGGACTCGCCCGACGGCATGAATACGTCCGGCTCCTGGCCATCAATGACCGCTGCCGACACCAATGCAGTTGCCATCGCCTCGTCGCCCCGCAGATAACCGTATTCGCCGACGCGCACGAATGCGAAGCTCGTACCATCGCCCAGCGACTTCTGCAGGAAGTCGAAGATGGCCCGCAAATCCGACCCGGGCCACTGCGCTCCTGTGAGCGCGTAAAGGCACAGATGATCCAGCCTCGCTTCAAGGTGGACCGGGTCGACGGCAGCGACCCATACGTTCGGCCGATCGCCGGTCTGACCCCATAGTCTGAGCGCCGCCAGTCCCTCCTCGACCGGTGATAGACCAATCGCGGACAGCACCCTCGCGAATATCTCCCGGGGTGAATCGGAAACCCTTAGCGGCGAACGGGACAGCCAGCGACGGTCTCTGTCACTGCTGATGCGCCCGGCCATTGCCGCCGGTAGCACGATGACTGCTTTTCTATTTTTACCTTTATCCTTCAAGTACTTAAGACCTTTTCATCTCCGGCATAACAAGTTTCTTTCCGTCGCGCAGCACATCTTTGTATGATGATGCGGCGGCCAGGAAACATGCCGCAGTCCCTGGTGGTCCAACAAGGTTATATTGATGGACCACTGGCATGGTAACGAATCTGCTGGGACGGACAAGCAACGAACCGTATCGGGCAGCCCATTGAAATTTACACGGCATCAGATTTCCAATGTCACGATTCGCCACGTCGAAGCGGGGGCGATCAAGGTCGGCGACAAAGTCGTGCGCGATAACATCGCGCTCACGGCCGATGAAATTATTCACGAGTGGCGGGCTTCAGTCATCGAGGAGCTGACCGAGAACGATTTCGAGCCGCTGCTCGCATCGGACCCGGAGCTGATCTTGCTCGGTACAGGCCCGTTGTCCGTTTTTCCGCCTCGCGAACTCGTCTTTTCTTTAGCCCGGCGCGGCATCGGTCTCGAGACGATGGACACGGCCGCCGCATGCCGCACGTTCAATATTCTTATCAGCGAGGGCCGCCGGGTCGCTGCGGTGCTGATCGTCAAGGAGTGAACGGGGACGTACCCCAACAAGGGGTCTGTCCCGGGGTCTGTCCCGGGGTCTGTCCCCAATTAGTCGAGCATCGAGTCGCCGAAAATTCCGTGGCTCTCCATCATGCTGCGCAGGTTTCCCAGGGCATCGAGCTGAATCTGGCGAACTCGCTCCCGCGTCACCCCGATCTTTCTGCCAATCTCCTCCAGCGTCAGGCGACGATAACCGTGCAATCCGAATCGCCATTCAACGACGGCCCGTTGCTTGTTGCTGAGCTTGAATACCCATGCATCGAGGATCGCATTGACTCGTTCCCGCTGGGCACATTGTGCGGGTTCGCCATCGTGTGTCGCCGGCAGCGAATCGAGTGCTGCGCGTTCATCGTCGGAACTGCTCGAGCGGATCGTGACGCGCTCGTGTAATGCCAGCAGCCTCTCGACATCGGCTACGTCCTTGTCCAGGTAGTCGGCAATGTCTGCCGCCGTTGGATGGCTGTCCCGGACCTGTCGCAGGCGCCGTGATGCGCGAATACAGGTATTGATCTCCTTGATCACGTGGATAGGCATACGAACCGTGCGTGACTGGTTCATGATCGCACGCTCGATGGTCTGGCGAATCCACCACGTGGCATAGGTCGAAAAGCGAAAACCGCGTTCGGGATCGAACTTCTTGACGGCGTGAATCAGCCCGAGATTGCCTTCTTCGATGAGGTCCAGAAGCGGCAGTCCGCGATTGATATAGCGGCGTGCAATTTTCACGACCAGGCGAAGATTGCTTTCAATCATGCGATGCCGGGCGGTCTCGTCACCTTTCCGGATCCGGCGCGCGCATTTGACTTCCTCGGACCGTGTCAGGAGCGGCGACACGCCGATCTCGTTCAGGTAAATGCGGGTGGGATCGATGCTGCGATTCGCGTTGCGGGATGCATGCCGGCAATTCTCAGGAGGCGGGCCCGGTCCAGGTCCCCGCTGTCGTCCGGTCGGTTCACTGGAAAATCGCGGCTCGCCCACAGTCCAAACCTCGCCATTTCGGGAGCAGACCACGATGCCGTCATATGATGATCAAGTCGAATTATCTCGTCGGCAGATACTGTCGCGGGTTAACCGGCTTGCCATTGCGCCTGATTTCAAAATGCAGTCGCGGCTTGCCTCCCGGCCCCTCACCCATCGTCGCTATTCGTTGACCTTTTTTTACAGCCTGGCCCTCTTTGACCAGTAGCGACGCGTTATGCCCGTATGCACTCAGGTAGGTGTCGTTGTGCTTCAGGATGATAAGCTCTCCGTAACCAATTAGTCCACTCCCCGAATAGACGACAGTCCCGCTTGCCGCGGCCTTGACGGGCTGACCGATCGACCCGCCGAACAGAATGCCGCTGCTGCTGGCCGGCCGGTCGCCAAATTCGACCATGACCTCGCCCTTGGCCGGCCAGCCCCAGGGCGGCGCCGGCTGTGTCGGGACCGGCGGCAAAGGCCGCTTGTCCACCCGCTCGGAACTCGATGCGGGGGACGAGCGCTGCGCCCCGGAAGGCGGCGTCAGTCGAATGACCTGACCCGGGTAAATCAGCGTGCCGTCACCGAGCTTGTTCCAGCGCGCCAGGTCGCGTGGATCTTCGCCGTATCGCCAGGCGATCGTGAAAAGCGTCTCGTCGGAGCGAACGATATGCTGGTCCCGGGGCGTGTGATCCCAGCGGGTCTTCGGCCCGCAGGCAGCGATGAGAAGCAATACGGCCGTCACCACAAAAATTTTCAAGGAGTAACAGGGACCTGTGGTCATAGCCGCGTTATTCGATTTGGAAGATGATGCCGCCGATTATTATTGCCAGTAAGACAAGCAACCAGCCGATGCGCTCAACATATTTTGGCAGCATATCGGCCATTCGCTGTCCACCGGCGACGATCAGCCCGGCAACAAGGAAAAATCGCGCGCCGCGACCGATCGCCGATGCAATAACAAAGCCGGGGAAATTGAGTACAGCGGCCCCGGCAGATATCGTGAAGATCTTATATGGGATCGGTGAAAATCCTGCGACGAAAACCGCCCAGACTCCCCACTCGTCGAACCATTGCCGGCCGTTGAGGTACGCAGGCCAGTATCCCATGTCATGAAGCCAGGGTTCGATCGCCTCCAGCAAATAGTAGCCGATCGCGTAACCGGCGATGCCACCCGCCAGCGATGTCACGGTCGTCACGGTGGCAAACCGCCAGGCACGCGCCCTTTGTGCGAGACACATCGGGGCCAGCATGACGTCCGGCGGAATCGGGAAGAACGAGGATTCAGCGAAGCTCAAAGCGCCCAGATATCGTTCCGCGTGCCGGTGGCCTGCCCATGACAGCACGCGGTCGTAGAGGGGAGCAAACAGGCGCAAGGTTAGCGGATCCGCTGGTGAAATATTGGTTTAGGAAAATCTGTCATTGTACTGATTTTATTGTGATTTCCCATGAATAAGTGGGACGAAACTCACCAGGCCGAGCGACAGCTGCTCGTAGTGCCCGTTCTGTTTTGTCACTTTGACCAGCTCCTGCCGGCCTGTCGGACCGACCGGGATGATCATCCGGCCGCCCTGCTTGAGCTGCTGCAGGAGTTTCTCGGGAAACTCCGGAGCCGCCGCCGCAACGATGATGCCGTCATAAGGGGCATATTTTGGCCAGCCCTCCCAACCATCGTCCAGTCGATAGTGGACGTTGTAGATATCCAGCTGGCGCAGCCGTTGCTTTGTTTTTTTCAGCAGTTCGGGTATGCGCTCCACGGTATAGATCTCCTTGACGAGCGGCGCCAGCATGGCCGTCTGGTAGCCACAGCCGGTGCCTATCTCGAGTACGCGGTCGCCCTCGAATCCCTGCAGCAATGCCTCGGTCATCTTGGCAACGACATACGGCTGACTGATTGTCTGTCCCAGTCCCAGCGGCAGCGCCGTATCTTCATAAGCACGGCTCGCCAACGCCTCATCGACGAACAGGTGACGCGGCACATTGCGGATTTGCTCCAGAACCTCGCTCGATCGTATGCCGGACTCCTCAAGACGACGTACCAGCCGGTCACGCGTACGCGCCGATGTCATTCCGATGCCGCGGATGTCCTGATTTTGCTTGATCATTTGCTGAGCCATGCAACGATCTGCGGCAATACGCCGTGCCAGGTCAGGTCTACCTTGAGCGGCGTGACGGACACGGCTCCCTGATCGATGGCTTCGAAATCCGTGCCCTGCCCTGCGTCCTGACCCGGCCCTGCCGGGCCAATCCAGTAAATCGTCCTGTCCCGGGGATCTTTAGTCTTGATCAACGGTTCAGAACGGTGCCTGAAACCAAGCCGTGTCGCCTGGACACCCATCAGTTCTTCATAAGGTCGGTCGGGAACGTTAACGTTGAGTATCACATCGTTAGGCAGAGGGTCCCCCTGCAGTCGTTGCACCAAATCGCGGGCAACCTTCGCGGCGGCGTCGAACTGGCCGCGCCGGTGCCCCACGAGTGACACGGCAATTGCCGGAAAGCCGAGAAAGCGACCCTCCATCGCGGCCGCGACCGTGCCCGAGTAAATAACGTCGTCGCCGAGGTTCGCGCCGTGATTGATGCCTGAGACGACGATATCAGGCTCGAAATCCAGAAAGCCGGACAATGCGAGGTGAACGCAATCAGACGGTGTGCCATTGACGAAATACCGACCGTCCGTTACCTCGTGGATTCGAAGTGGTGCATCCAGCGTCAGGGAATTACTGGCACCGCTGTAATTTCGATCGGGTGCGACGACGATAACTTCCGCTATCTCGGCAAGCGCGTCCGCGAGCAAGGTAATACCGGTGGCCAGATAGCCATCATCGTTGCTGACCAGAATTTTCACTATACGTCCATGCGCGAGCTGATTTCTTTGTCCTGACTACGGGTCCGATTCTTACAGGCGGGCCCGTCTGTTGGTTATGAAAGCCGCGCTCACTATACTCAAAGTTCCCTGTCCGCCATAGCGGTGAGTTACGGAGACCGACCTTGTCAGATAAAGACGATGACAGCCAGTCGCCGCCAGCGCATCCGCCCGACGATGATGTCGGCCTCTTTCGACGCCTGATGTCGGACGCCAGGCGGCTGAGTCAGGATGCCGTTCCACCATCGCCGAGTCGCCCCACGCCCAGGGCCAGATCCAGGAGACGCGATGAACGGGAAGTATTGCGCGAAAGTCTGGAGGCGGATGTCGAGTCCATGAAATCCGCAAGCGCGGAGAACCTCTCGTATCGAAGCTCGTCCGTCGGTCGCCGCAGCTTTCGCAAGTTGACTCGGGGTGGCTTCAGTGTGCAATCCCAGATCGATCTGCACGGATTGACGGCGGCCGAGGCAAAAGCAGCGCTCGCCGAATTCATCGATGAGAGCGTCAATCGCGGTCACCTTTGTGTACGCGTCATTCACGGTAAAGGACTGGGTTCCGGCGAACGAGGTCCGGTCTTGAAACGCAAGGTCGATACCTGGCTCAGGCACTGGGATAGCGTCCTGGCATTCGTCTCCGCCCGCCAGGTCGATGGCGGCACGGGCGCAGTCTATGTCCTGCTTAGAAAGAGTTAGTTGGGGAAATTTTAGGGAAGTCGGATCCATTTTTCTGGGAAAAGACAGAAAAATGGATCCGACTTCCCTAAAATTTAAACCCAATTTCTTAGGGGTCGAACCGCTACGTACTCTTAGCGGTTCGACCCCTAAAGAAATGAAGTTTCGTAGTTAGCGACTTCCCTTAGCACAGCTGTCGCGAACCCGCCGCGCGTGAGGAAAAACCGAAGCCACACTGTGTCGCCATCCCGTTCCCAGGTGAATCCCCGGACTGCGAGGCGAAGCGCCCGCCTGGCCTGCTGAACCCGTTCTTTTGCAAGACCGTGCATGAGTTCCGGAAAGCGATTAACGACCGCTTGTTCGTGTTCTGCAACGGTGCCGCCGGTTTGCAAATCACCGGCACCCCATAGCGCACCACTCGGGTGAATATCGAGTTCATCGCTGCGACGCTCGAGTTCGCTGTCAACACCGGCAACAGAAAAAAAACTGCCGCTGCCATCGAGACTGGCGCAGTCTCCCGGTAGCAGCGTGTTCCATGTGCCGTTCCTTACCCTTTCCTGGAGGATCTGATTGAAGAGAAATGACCGCGCGGCAGACAATGCGATGCTGCGTTTGTCGCGTGAAAGTCGCTGACCTGCGAAAAGACCGCACGCCAGACCGAGATTGCCACCATCGTGACCGAAGCGCTGCTCGCCGAAATAATTCGGCACGCCCGCACCCCGTATTTTCATCAGTCGTTCGCCCAGGCTGTTACCTGCCCCGGTGAGATTTCTCAGCGCGATGCGAAAATCATTGCCCGTATGCGCGCCACGACGAAGTTTGCGCCGATGACGGCCCACCTGCACGACGCGAACGCCTTCGAGATCGAGTTTCAGCCAGTCCGCTCGGTGACCGGCAGGCCGTCGTACGCTGAACCATTGCGTCGCAACTGCGTGGCGGTCCTTTAATCCGGCAAAGCCCACATCGGATACAGCAACAGCGGCGAATCTGGCAAGACCGCTGGCAACCCAACTCGTATTCGCACCCTCTTTTTCGATTTGCAGGTAATCGTGCTCGCCGTCTCCGGATAGCCCGAAACCGAGTCGCTCACTGAGCTGAAAGTCGGCGTTTTCGGTTTTGATTCGGCAGGCAAGGATCGGCTCGCTGATGGCGCGTTGCCACTCCGGCAGCGCATACTCAGTCACTCTGACTTCGGCGTGCCAGCGGCGGGTACCACCTGGAAGAAAGTTTCATTGCGGCCGATCAACCCGAGATCCGTTCGTGCCCTTTCTTCCGCAGCCTCGTTCCCGTTCTTCAGATTGAGCATTTCTGCATCGAGGGCCGAATTCCTGTCTTTGAGGACCTGATTCTGTTGACGCTGCAGGGATACGGCCTGCCGCAGCTCCCGGGTCTTGCCATAGCCGTCATCGGACAGCCACAGCTTCGCCTGCATCATAAGCCCGAGAATCGCCAAAATTGACAGTATCCAGCCCCTGCTTCGCAAGATTTGTCCCCAAAAGCCAAATCAATCAAGGTACTTTGACCGAAAACGCCTCCCGTCCGGCATATCGGGCCTCGCTACCCAGTTCCTCTTCGATGCGCAACAGCTGGTTGTACTTGCTGATCCGGTCCGATCGTGACAGCGACCCGGTCTTTATCTGTGTCGCCTGGGTCCCGACCGAGATGTCTGCGATCGTACTGTCGGATGTTTCCCCGGAGCGGTGAGAGACGACTGCTGTATAGTCTGCCTCGACCGCCATAGTAATTGCATCAAGAGTTTCCGATAAGGTACCGATTTGGTTAGGTTTTATCAATACCGAATTGGCGATTTTTTGCTCGATTCCGCGGCTCAGGATTTTCGTTTTAGTGACAAAAACGTCATCGCCGACGAGTTGCACGCGCTCGCCAAGCCTTTCGGTGAGCTGGCGCCAGCCGTCCCAGTCGCCCTCGTCCATGCCGTCTTCCAAAAAAATAATCGGGTAGGCATCGACGAGTTCGGCGAGGAATTCGCAGAATCCGGCCGCATCGAAGTCGCGCCCTTCGGAATCCAGCCGGTAGCGGCCGTCCACGAAAAACTCCGAGCTGGCAACATCAAGGCCCAGCAGGATGTCTTTTCCCATCCTGAAACCTGCTCGCTCTGTTGCCTCGATGATCGTATCGAGCGCGGCCCTGTTCGACGGCAGGTCCGGCGCAAATCCACCTTCATCGCCGACGGCGGTATTCAGCTTCATTCCGAGCAACACTTTCTTGAGCGAGTGAAATATCTCTGCGCCGTATCGTAGCGCCTCTGCAAAGCTCGGCGCACCGACCGGCAAGATCATGAATTCCTGGATATCGACGCTGTTGTCTGCATGCGCCCCGCCGTTGATGATGTTCATTGTCGGTACCGGCAACGTCGTGCTGTTGCCGAGATGCCGAAACAGGGAAATACCTTTTGACTGTGCTTCGGCCTTCGCGACCGCCAGTGAAACGCCAACCAACGCATTCGCACCCAGGTTGCCCTTGTTGTCGCTGCCATCGAGCTCGATCATCTTCTCATCGACGGCACGCTGATCGCTGAATGTCCCGGCGACCAAGGCATCCCGAATAACGCCGTTGATATTGGCGACCGCCTTTTGCACTCCTTTACCGAGGTATCTGGCCTCGTCACCGTCGCGAAGCTCGACCGCCTCACGTGTGCCGGTCGAGGCACCAGACGGTACGCCGGCGCGCCCCAGACTGCCGTCGGCGAGACGCACATCTGCTTCGACCGTCGGGTTACCGCGGGAATCGAGAATTTCCCGCGCTCGAATATCCGCAATCTTGATCATTTTTTCTCCGATGAAATATCCACAATTTATGGGAAGTATCCGAGGCGGCGCCCGGATCCTGTTGTCGTTATTAATGAAATCAGGAAATCAACCGCCGAGTCCGTACTCCGCTTCGTGGAAGCCGGCCTTTTTGACCTCGTCGTCTATCGCCTTGAGCGTCTCCAGAAGCGCTGCCATTTTATCGAGTGGCCAGGCGTTCGGTCCGTCGCTCAACGCTTTATCGGGATCCGGATGTGTCTCCATGAAAAGGCCAGCCACACCGGCGGCGATCGCCGACCTGGCGAGTACCGGAATGAATTCCCGCTGCCCGTCCGAAGCGCTGCCTTTGCCGCCGGGCAACTGCACGGAGTGTGTCGCATCAAAGACAACCGGGCACCCGGTTGTGCGAAGTATTGCGAGACTGCGCATGTCCGCGACCAGGTTGTTGTAGCCGAAGGAAAAGCCGCGTTCACAGACCATGATGTCTTCATTGCCCGTGGATTTCGCCTTGGCGACCACGTTCTGCATTTCCCCGGGCGAAAGAAACTGGCCCTTCTTGATATTGACGGGCTTCCCCTGGCTGGCAGCGTTCAAGATGAAATTGGTTTGCCGGCACAGGAACGCAGGCGTCTGTAGCACGTCCACGACCGATGCGACTTCTGCCATCGGCGTATCTTCATGGACATCTGTCAACACGGGAACGTCAAGCTGTTTCCTGACTTCGCCCAAAATGCGAAGCCCTTCTTTCTGGCCGGGACCACGGTAGCCGTCCTTCGAACTTCTATTGGCCTTATCGAACGATGACTTGTAGATGAAAGGAATCCCCAGGTCACCGCAGATTGCCTTCAGATGTCCGGCCGTGTCGACCGCCATCGCCTCACTTTCGACGACACAAGTTCCCGCAATCAAAAAAAACGGTTTGTCGGCACCGGCATCGAAACCGCATAGCTTCATGCCTGGGCGACCTTCGGCATCTCACCGTTGTGGTAAAGCCTTGCTGCGACAATAAATCCGGTGAACAAGGGATGGCCGTCGCGCGGGTTGGACGTGAACTCGGGGTGAAACTGGCTGGCGATCAACCAGGGGTGATCGGGTACTTCGATCATCTCGACCAGATTATCGACTGACAGGCCGGAGAACCTTATGCCCGCTTTCTCGAGAACGTCGCGATAGTTGTTGTTTACCTCGTAACGATGCCGGTGTCGCTCGAAAACCGTTGTTTTGCCGTAAATCGTTGCTACAAGCGACCCCTCGACAAGATTTACTCTTTGTGCGCCGAGGCGCATCGTACCTCCGAGTTCTGAATCTTCGCTGCGCTCTTCGCGTTCACCAGCCTCGGTTTCCCACTCGGTGACGAGCGCTACAACCGGATTTGGCGTGCCGCGCTCGAACTCCGTGCTGTGCGCGCCTTCGAGACCCGCGAGGTTGCGTGCCGCTTCGATGATAGCCACCTGCATACCGAGGCAAATGCCAAGATAAGGCACCTTGTTCTCCCGCGCATAACGAACCGCCTCAATCTTGCCCTCGATACCACGGTCACCGAAACCGCCGGGTACGACGATGCCGTCCATCCCGCGCAAGCAGTCGGCCCCTTTGTCCTCGATGTCCTGTGACTCGAAATAATGAATATTGACGCGCGTGCGAGTGTGTATGCCACCGTGCAACAGTGCTTCACTCAATGAGATATACGCATCCCGGAGATCGACGTACTTCCCAACCATTGCAACATTGACTTCACTTTCCGGGTTTTGCTTCGCCTGGACGACATCGTCCCATGCACTGAGATCGGCCGGCGGCAGATCGAGGTGTAACTGCTCCGTTACAATGTCGTCCAGCCCCTGGTCCTTCAACATTGCCGGTATCTTGTAGAGATCGTCGACGTCATAGGCCGAGATCACGGCCGCCTCTTGTACATTGGTGAAAAGCGCAATCTTTTTGCGGTGTTCGGAGGGCAGCACCTGTTCCGAACGACAAACGAGAATATCGGGTTGTATTCCGATGGAGCGGAGTTCCTTCACCGAGTGCTGCGTTGGCTTGGTCTTGATCTCGGACGAGGTTGCGATATACGGCACGAGCGTCAAATGTACATAGACGACGTGATCATGTCCGAGTTCGATACCCATCTGCCGAATCGCCTCCAGGAATGGAAGGGACTCGATGTCACCGACCGTTCCGCCGATCTCAACGAGGCAGATATCCGCATCGCCGGCGCCCTTCTTTACGCTCTTCTTGATTTCGTCCGTAATGTGCGGGATCACCTGCACTGTTGCGCCGAGATAATCGCCCCGCCGCTCTTTGGCAATGACGGTTTCGTATATCCGGCCGGTAGTGAAATTGCTGTTGCGTCCGGTTGTCGTGCGAACGAAACGTTCGTAGTGACCGAGATCGAGGTCGGCCTCGGTGCCGTCTTCGGTTACAAAAACCTCACCATGCTGAAAGGGGCTCATCGTGCCTGGGTCGACGTTTATGTATGGATCCAGCTTGATCATGCTGATCGACAAACCCCGGGACTCCAGGATCGCACCGAGACAAGCAGAGGTAATGCCCTTTCCCAGGGAGGACACCACGCCGCCGGTGATGAATACATACGATGTCATTTACGGGCCCTTAAAAGTAAGGCGGCGGGAAATAACAAAGGGTCAGAATAAAAACACGAAACCGGCGCCAAAATCGGCCGATTTGCGCTTTTCTTCCAACCCTTGAGATGTCCCGTCGATGGATGAAAGACGGTGTTATAAGCTACCAGATCGCTGCGTCTTTAACAATGAATACGGAGACTGCAGCGAACGCTATTGTTAAATTAATGTAGCGCAGGGCGGTTTCGCCAGTGCACGCCGTAACCGCCCGTTTTGCTTGCATCCGCAGCCACCCAGAGGTCACCAACAGCAACCAGACGATCGCCCGAGTACAGTAAAGGGATACACTGGCGCATCCACGGTACGACGCCGTCCTCCTGCAGCAGTTTCTTGAGTTTATGCGTGCGCTTGCGGCCCGCCGGACAGAATTCCTCTCCTCCCTGGCGAAACCTGAGTGAAAGTCTTCCCTTGACGGCGTCACGGTCGATGCCGCCATCGACGCCGGCTTCCAGGCGCATCTGACCTTTACCCGCACCCAGATCCAGCCAGCTACCGTCCGCCATCAGTTCTGTCGCAGCAAGCCTTTCTTCGGGCGTCGTCTCGGCGAGCAGGTAGAGCTTGTCACGGTAGCGCCTGATCTCGGCGCCGGGCCACCCCACCAGTGGTTGTGCGTCTTCGCGCGCCGGGATCAATTCATGGGTAATCTGGTAAAGGCGCGTTGCCGGCGGCGCCGGCAGACCGCACTTTCTGGCAGCATGGCGCAACACATTGCGTTGCCGCTTCTCTGACAGCGATTTCAGTCCGTCAATGTCGAGCCGATCCGGCTTGACTCCCGCCGACACAACAGCAAGATCCAGCTCCGCCAGATCGTTCAGCAGCTCGCTGGCCTCGCCGGCCAGTTCGGCGCTTCGTCCGAGGCGCTCCGAGACACCGGGCCATCGTTGCGCCAGCGCGGGTATGATTTCCTGTCGCAGGAAATTCCTGTCGAAACGCGTATCGAGATTCGAGGGATCGTCAATCCAGCGGAGTTTATGTTCTTCGGCATAAGCCTCTATCGAAGCGCCGCTCACACCAAGCAGCGGTCTTACAAGCATCCCGCGGGCAAAGCTCTGTATGGCACCGATTCCTGCGAGCCCGGCGAGGCCACTGCCTCTCATCAGATTCAGAAGCAGGGTCTCCGCCTGATCGTCCTCGTGGTGTGCGCTGAGAAGCCAGTCTCCTTCTTCGACAACCGGTCGAAATGCATCGTAACGGGCCTGCCTCGCTGCAGCCTCGGGACCGAGTCCCGATTTGTCGTCGACCTCGACGACCTCGCTGACAAATGGAACGTCGAGACCTGTTGCAAAAGTCCGGCAATGCGCTTCCCATTCGGGCGCCTCGTCATGCAAACCGTGATTGATGTGAAGCGCCAGAATCGGTGTTCGCTGCTCGTCATTAAATGTGGCCAGCGAATGAAGGAGAACCGTTGAATCCATACCGCCGCTGAATGCAACGAGAAACCGGCGCGGTTTATCGATGCCCTCTGCGAGCTTTGCAAGACGCGACAACAGGACTTTAGAATTAAACGTCATGGTAGAAATTGACAACGATTACCGGTCAGGCCATGCGAATCACTAAATGTCACAAATATTTGGACGCCCAAAAGAGCGCCTTCGCGAAGCGAAGGTCACGACCACGGATGGTCGTGATCAATCCGCACCGATCGAAATTCGGCGATCAACATTGGCAGACAGACTGGGGCGATTCTTGCTATTCCTTATATTGACCAAATGCCGCAATGCGGCGCTGACGCTCTTCGAGTAGCTGATCAATATCGAGCCGATCGAGTTCTTCGAGGTGGTTCAGAAGCGCATTGCGAATAAGCTCGGCAGCGGCAGTCGGATCGCGATGGGCCCCACCAAGCGGTTCCGGCAATACTTCGTCAACAAATCCGAAATCATCGAGGCTGTCAGCGGTTATTCGCATGGCTTCAGCGGCCTCCTCGGCTTTATCGGCACTTTTCCAGAGAATTGACGCACACCCTTCCGGTGAAATGACCGAATAGACAGCGTACTGCAGCATCAAGAGGCGATCGCCGACACCAATTGCCAATGCACCACCTGACCCGCCTTCACCGATTACAACGCTAATGATTGGTGTGCGTAAGCCCGCCATTAAATACAGACTGTGAGCAATCGCTTCGCTTTGCCCACGTTCTTCTGCGCCGATACCAGGGTCCGCACCGGGCGTATCAATTAACGTAACGATGGGCAGCGAAAATTTCTCCGCCATTTTCATCATGCGTTGCGCTTTGCGATACCCCTCCGGTTTCGGCATACCGTAATTTCGACGAACACGTTCTTTGGTATCGCGGCCTTTCTGATGCCCGATAAACATCACGGGCCGGCCGTCCAGTCTGCCGATACCGCTGACGATCGCCGGATCATCTGCGTACACGCGGTCGCCATGCAGCTCCTGAAAATCGGGCGCGAAGTGCCCAAGATAATCGGTCGTGTATGGACGCAGCGGGTGGCGGGCAATCTGTGCGATTTGCCAGGGACTGAGTTTCGAAAAGATGCTCTTGGTCAGAGCCGCGCTTTTAACCTTGAGCCTCGCGACTTCTTCGTTGATGCTGATTTCCGAATCATCACCGACAAAACGAAGCTCATCGATCTTAGCCTCGAGTTCTGCGATAGGCTGTTCGAAATCCAGAAACTTGAGATCCATACGCCCTAACCCTAATGGTCCAACAAGGCTATATTGATGCTTTCAGCGAGTTGTTATCAGCACGGGAAAGTGACTCTACATCATTTCCCGGCCGGGTGCGTAGAGCAACCTGACACTATTCTGGCCGAGTAATTCAGCCAGCTTGTCCCGCAATTCGCGGCTCGGCCTGACGGCCCACTCCGGTCCGAGATTCAGCCGGGCCGCCGCGCTGGTACCGACGTACTGTACCGCAACATCGCAATTGCCTTCCCGGTACGGCAGTAACACATCGTGCAGTCGGGTCAGGAGGTGCTCGCCCTGTCCGTTGGGGGCCAGGCTCAGAATCATGCTTTTTGCCTGCTCTTCAATGACGTGATCGATATGCAATACGTTCCTGGCGCTCAGACGCCAGGCAGACAGGAAATCGTCATAGCGCAAGGTGCCGCTGACTACGATGATTTCATCCTTGATCAACAAATGTCGATATTGCTGAAACGTCTCCGTGAAAAAACTTACCTCGAGACGGCCCGAGTCGTCGTCCAGAACGACGGTGACGCGATTGCTTCTTTTTCGGAGATCCATGATCAGGCCGGCCACCGTTATTTCGCGGCCGGTTTGCGCATAATTTCGCTCACCATTGCTTGTCTGCGGCGCCGGTTCCGAACTGATGTCCCCCAGCCTACCGTCGGCCAGAAACAGTGCGTCCTTGCGCACCGCATCGAATGGATGGCCGGTCAGGTAAAGTCCGAGTGCTTCCTTTTCATTAGCGAGAAACTCACGATCATTCCATTCGACAACATCACCTTTTCGTGAAGGTTCCGCCGCTTGCTCTGGTTTGTCGATACCGAACATGTCGTTTTGCCCAGCCGCACGGGCATGCGCCTCCTGGACGGCACACTTCATTGCTTCCGGTAAAGATTGCATCATGCTGCGGCGCGTCTCGCCGAAGCTATCCATCGCCCCGGATTTGATCATCGCCTCGATCGCCCTTCGGTTAAGTTTTTCAGGGTTGACCCGGCGACAGAAATCGTCAAGATTTTCGAAATCGCCGTTTTCGTTTCGCTCGGTGATAATCGATTCGACAACACTGCGGCCAACACCCTTTAGCGCGCCCAGGCCGTAAAGAATAGACCGCTCTCCGGCCACGCCGAATTGATAGTTGGACTCGTTGATGTCGGGTGCCTTCAACTCGAGCCCGATACGCCGGCAGTCATCTTTAATCGTTACCAGCCGGTCGGTGTTGTCAAGGTCGGCGCTCATCACGGCCGCTGTGAATGCCGCCGGATAATGTGCTTTGAGATAAGCCGTTTGATACGCCAACAATGCGTAAGCAGCCGAATGTGACTTGTTGAAGCCGTAAGCGGCAAACTTTTCCATCAAATCGAATATTCGTGTCGCCGTGAAGTCCGCGACACCGCGCTTCACTGCACCGTTCACAAAGACTTCGCGCTGTTTGGCCATTTCCTCGGGCTTTTTCTTGCCCATTGCACGACGCAGCAGGTCGGCCCCGCCGAGCGTATAGCCGGCGAGAACCTGTGCAATCTGCATCACCTGTTCCTGATAAAGGATGACACCATAAGTTTCCTTGAGAACCGACGTCAGGTCCGGATGCAGATAGTCGATGTTTGTTTTATTTGCGTCATTTTTTCGCGAAATAAAATCATCAACCATGCCCGATTGCAGCGGCCCGGGACGGAACAATGCGACCAGCGCGACGAGATCGTCGAAGTGGTCGGGTTGCATGCGGCACACGAGGTCACGCATGCCCCGCGACTCAAGCTGAAAGACGGCCGTCGTACTGCTCGTCCTCAGCATTTCGAAGGTCTTTGCGTCGGTCAACGGAATGTTTGCGATAATCAGGTGCAGGTCGGGCTGCTCCGCATTGATGATCTGCACAGCCCAATCAATGATGGTCAGCGTTTTCAGACCCAGAAAATCGAACTTGACGAGCCCGGCAGCTTCCACGTCGTCCTTGTCCAACTGTGTGACGATGTTATTACCGCTCTCTTCGCAATACAGAGGTGTGAAGTCGGTCAGCTTGTCCGGTGCAATAACGACGCCGCCCGCGTGCTTGCCCGCATTCCTGACGAGTCCTTCGAGCGACTTCGCCAGATCAATGATCGAGCGAACATCCTCGTCGTCTTTGTACATCGCGGCAAGCTCTTCTTCCTGCTCCAGCGCCTTGTCGAGTGTGATGCCCAGCTCGAAGGGCACCTGTTTTGCAATGCGATCAACAAAACCATAGGGCTGACCCAGCACACGGCCCACATCACGAATCACGGCTCTTGCGGCCATCGTTCCGTAGGTAATGATCTGGGACACACGATCCCGGCCGTATTTCTCCGCGACATAATCGATAACGCGGTCGCGTCCTTCCATACAGAAATCGATATCGAAATCCGGCATCGAAACGCGCTCGGGATTAAGGAATCTTTCGAACAGGAGACCATGTTCCAGTGGGTCGAGGTCGGTGATACCCAACACCCAGGCGACCAGCGACCCCGCGCCCGAACCACGCCCGGGGCCCACCGGAATCCGGTGTTCTTTAGACCAGCGAATGAAATCCGCAACGATCAGAAAATAACCGGCAAACCCCATGTCGCAGATTACCGCGAGCTCGGCGGCCAGCCTCTCTCTGTACGGAGCCGCGGCACTCTCCTGATCCGCAACTTTTGCTTCGAGCTTTTGAAATATCCGGACCAGCGCCACGTCCAGCCCCGTTTCCGCCTCCGACCTGAGATTTTCCTCCGTCGTCTGGCCGGCCGGAACGGGAAACGCCGGCAAATACGTCTGGCCCAGCCTCAGATCAAGATTGCAACGCTTCGCGATCTCCAGGGTATTCAAGAGCGCCTCAGGCACATCGTCAAACAGCGCGGTCATCTCGTCACAGTTTTTCAGGTACTGGTTTTCGCTGTAGAGCTTCGGTCTTTCTGTATCGCTCAGCGTGCGTCCGTACTGAATACACACTCTTGCCTCGTGCGCTTCAAAATTCTCACGCGATAAGAAACGTACATCATTGCTCGCGACGACCGGCACGCTCATGCTGCTGGCAAGCCCGAGCGCACTTTGCACATACTCTTCCTCGCCGCTTCGTCCCGTACGTACGAGTTCCAGGTAAAAGCGGTCGCCAAACACATCGAGCCAACTTGCCAATCGCTTTTCGGCGACGTCGTAGTGATTGTTGACCAATGCCCGGCCCACGTCACCATGTGCGGCACCAGACAAGGCAAGAAGCCCGGCGCAGCTTTCCCTCGTCAGCCACTCGTGTTCTGCCATGGCAACGCCGCGATGCTGACCTTTGAGAAAGGTCTTCGTTACAAGAGCCGTGAGGTTGCGATACCCCTTTTGGTCCTGACAGAGCAATAGCAGGGCTGATGGCCGGTCGATGTCGTCATGATCGGCAAGCCTCAGCTCCACACCGATAATCGGCTTGATTCCCCGCTTGAGTGCCTGCTGGTAAAACTTCACCATGCCAAAAAGGTTGCCCTGATCGGTCAGCGCAACCGCCGGCATGCCCAACTCGGCGCATTGCCGCATCAGCACAGGGATCCTGACGGTACCGTCGATGATCGAGTACTCGGTGTGCAAATGCAGATGAACGAAGGGTTGAGTCATGGTGTGTCGTTACGGTCGCCGCTCATTAACCCGCTGTCAATATAGCCTTGTTGTACCTCTGCCGTCATCGAGCAAAATGGACGAAAACTCCGACGATGTTGCTGACATGGTCCGAACCGGTCGATTCGTTCGCGATGATCGGCCGTAGCGTAACCTTT
>Ga0255052_10000822_pt1 | contig 24378 bp, 20 predicted proteins | sample JV7_2_21_MG_FD_188632 | JGI IMG/M metagenome (GOLD analysis project Ga0255052, IMG submission 188632) | Seawater microbial communities from Jervis Inlet, British Columbia, Canada - JV7_2_21 | ecosystem: Environmental > Aquatic > Marine > Inlet | place: Canada: British Columbia | collected... | reverse complement strand
ATAACCGCGTGCGTCGATCGCGTTTTGCGGACAGGCCTTCACGCAGGAGTAGCACTCCCAGCACATATTGGGCTCGATGTTGTAGGCACGCCGATAGGTTTTGTCGATGTGCATGATGTCGGACGGGCAGATATCGACGCAGTGTCCGCAGCCGTCGCAACGAGTCATATAAACAAAAGTGGGCATGATTCTCGGTTCCTCTGGTATCGAAGACCAATAATGGGCTGTTTAGTAATGTCGGGGCTGATGGCCAACGCTGCCGAACGTTTCGGGTTTGTCGGCGGGGGTAGGCAGGTTGCTCCTTGACCCGTTCGCTGCCGACATCCGTTTCTCGAAGGCGGCTGCGGGCTTGAAAAACATGTGCGCAAACTTGGACCACGGAACCGATCCAAACAGTACCGTCGTGAAGATGACGTGCAGCCAAAACGCGATCATCGTCCAGTCATGGCCTTTGGCCTGCAGATAGCCCCAGACCAGTGCGAATGTCGCACTGCCGAGCAACGAAAGAATGAACAGGTCCGCACGGATAATGCGAAACGGAGAGCTGCCTTCGGCTGCAACATCGACGCGAATGAAAAACCAGAACCAATAGCCGCCGACGCAGACCATTGCAGCGCCCAGCCACCAGAGTTGCGGCCAGATCGCCGGCGTCGCGACATCGCCTGTCGAATAGCAGAACACCATGACCGCGGTCGCAACGGCGAAGAGAACGAAGCCGTACATCCCGAGGAGGTGCGCGATGCGGCGCTTTGGACTGCAGAACTCGCCGGAGGCGGCGACGTCGACAACGGCGGTCTTGATCGCCATTGAGACCATCTCTCCGCCGCTGACTTTCTGTGTCGCTCTGCTCTTGGCCTTCCGCATATTTTCGCGAAAGTATTTGGCACTCTTCTTATGCAGGACGTCATAAATCGTGCCGACCGCGACCAGGATTATCATGACGACAAGAAATGTTTGCATGACAACGGGTGAAATCGACGCCGACAGTTCGGCGAAGGGGTTGCTCGTGAACATCAATTCTCCCCAGTGAAGGTCTCGGCCTACTTATCAGAATATTCGATTTTTCTAATTTGTACTTCGTTCGGGGTGGTCCTGTCAATCAGAGTAACTACTGACGACCGCGCCCGTCATAGTATTCCCGCAGCACGTCAACGACCTCGCCACGGCTGAACTCGGGCGGAATCGGCTCGCCGTTCGCAAACATCTCGCGCAGCCGCGTGCCCGAGATCGCCAGCCGGTCCCCGGCCTCGTGCGGGCATGTCTTGCCGGTCGCCATGCCGTTGCATTGGTGACAGAAGAACGTGATATCGATTCTCAGCGGCTCGGTCGCCATGCTGCCCGTCGGTAGTGTGTCGAAGATATGGTGCGCATCGAACGGCCCGTAATAGTCGCCAACACCGGCATGATCCCGGCCGACAACCAGGTGCGAGCAGCCGAAATTCTGGCGGAAGACGGCGTGCAGTAACGCCTCGCGCGGGCCGGCATAGCGCATCTCGATCGGATAGCCCGCCTGCAGGACAGTGCCGTCCACGAAGTAGTGATTCACCAATGAGTCGATCGCCTTGACCCGAACCTCGGCCGGTATGTCACCAGGCTTCAACGCGCCGAGCACCTGGTGAATCAGCAGACCATCGCAGATCTCGATGGCGACCTTCGCCAGGTACTCGTGGCTGCGGTGCATCGGGTTACGCGTCTGGAAGGCAGCGACCTTTGACCAGCCTTTATCCTGAAACAGTGCCCGCGTATCCGCCGGGCGGTGGTAAAGGCCGGCATAGGTTTCCGGGAAATGGCCTTCCGATAACGTCCGCACCGGCCCGCCGAGATTGACCGGACCCTGGCTCATCACCTTATCGACGCCCGGATGCGCAGAGTCGGTCGTACGAAATACCTGCGAACACTCGAACTCGCGGTCGATGGCGTATTTCTCCGCAACCGTGAGGATGCCGAGCAGTTCATCGGTCTCGCCGTCGACCAGCGCCACGTCCTCACCGACGCCAATGCTATCGCCGAGCTCCTGTGTACAGGAGAGCGTGATCGGGATGGGCCAGAAAAGCCCGTCGGCGAGCTTCATGTCTTCGCAACAGCCGCGCCAGTCCGCCTCGCCCATGAAACCGTCGAGCGGCGTGTAAGCGCCCATGCCGAGCATGAACAGGTCGGAAACTTCGCGGCTCGATAGCGGGACCTGTTTCAGGTGGCCAGCCCGTCGTGCCTCCTCGGCCCTTTCGGCCTCCGGCAACAAGAGCGGCTTCAGGGAATCCGCACCATGTGGCGGAACCAGATTCGACATGAAAGCTTACTCCTTGAGATTTCCGCGTCATCTAATTACACAACGAGAAGCCGGTCAATACGAAGAAGCCGTCAATACGAAAAAGCAACGGTCCATTACAATAGAGGGCATCGACGACAGAGGAATGGCTATGTGCCGTTGGCTGGCTTATTCGGGTAACGCGATCACTCTTAGTGACCTGATATTTGACACCGAGCATTCGCTGGTAGACCAGAGCCTCTCGGCCCGGTCCAGTGTGGAAACAACCAACGGCGACGGCTTTGGCATTGGCTGGTACGACCATTGCGAGCAGCCCGGAATCTACAAGCACATCCAGCCCGCATGGAATGACCCGAACCTCATGGACTTATGCCGGCATACCAGGTCGCAGATGTTCATTGCGCATGTCAGGGCAGCCACTTCGACTTCGATTCAGCGAACGAACTGTCACCCGTTTCGCTACGGTCGATGGCTCTTCGTGCACAACGGCCTGATCCAAAATTTCCGGAGCATCCGTCGCGAGCTCGCAGTAGCGATCGGCGAGGATCTTTATGCCGAACTCAATGGAACCACCGATTCGGAGATCATGTTCTTGCTGGCCCTGCATTTCGGTATGGACGATGATGTTTACGGCGGCGTCGCAAGAATGGTCGGGTTTGTAGAGGACCTGGGACGACAACACGACATCGAGTTTCCCGTGCAGATGACGCTCGGCATCGCGGACGGCGATCGCCTGTACGCATTTCGGTATTCATCGGAACACAACTCAAGGAGCCTGTATGTTTCCGAGAGCGTCGCCGCGCTCCGGCACCTGGTTTCGGATGAACAACTAGCCAGGCTTAACCACTTCTCGGATTACTCGCGAACGATCGTCTCTGAACCATTTCATGATCTGCCAGGTGCCTGGAAACCGGTTCCGGAGTCGTCATTTGTCGAGGTTGCGGCGGGCGATATCCAGCAGCGTGAGTTCGTGCCGATCAGTCCGTAAGCGAAACGCAGCAGGGGGTGAATGAACAGTCAAAATAGGAAAGCCCGGCAATGGCCGGGCTTTCCTTTTCAACAACGTCATTTTCTCAAGGCGTGTACCAGATCGGTGACGTATAGGCCCTGTCCTGGACTGTCATCGGCACGCTGTCCGGCATCTTGATACCGAAACGCTTCTGGTCGTACGCACTCCAGCGCGGCTTGGGTATCTCCAGCACACGAACGTAATAGACAGCCGAGCGATTCGCATCAAAGTCCGGATCCATCCAGAATACGTTCAGCATTGGGTCGCCGATCGTGTTCGTGTAGGAAGCATCTTCAACGTCGACTGTATTGCCGACCAGCCGCTCACAGCGACGGTTCACGATGGCCCGGTCGTCTGAACATGCAACGTCGTAGATTCGCTCTTGGGTATTGCCTTTGTCATCGACCCATCCCTTGATGACTTGCACGCGATCAAGGTTGGCGTTGTCGGGATCGCGCAAGGCGCGAATCATGAAGCGCGGTGCTTTGCCTGCCGGCGCACTAACCAGGTCGCCACCCATGGGCACACCGCCATTGTAGCCGCGGTCGGCAAAGTCCGGTCGCTCGACCTCGTCGGCCTCAAAGTCCCAACCGGCGAAAATACGTACGAGGATTCTCGATCCGGTTGTCCCATAGACCTCCTTGCGTTTCATCGCATTGAAGAGCGTTTCGCGCGTATTTTCCCGCGCCCAGACAGCCGCGAGGCCGGATGCGACCTCTTCAGAGGAGAAGGTGGAGAGACTTTCATCGATGAGGGACTGGAGGACGTAATGCTCATATCGTTCGGGATTCGGCTCCGTCTGGGAAAACTTGCCGAAGTAATTGTCCTCACGCGTTGTTGACAGTGACGTGTGCGCATCAGTCGAGCCGATCATCCCGAACTTGAAAGGATTGGCGCCAATCTTCTTCTCGTGCATCAGGCCACGCTGCAAAGCAGTTCGCGCGTACATGTGCTTGAGCATCCAGTCTTCCGTTGGAATAGAACCAACGATATTGGCCTTGTCCCAATTCTCGAAGTCCGCGAATTCATCATCTGGCGAGAGCGTTGGATGTGCCTCGCCGTCGCCCTTGATCTGGGTAACCTCGTAGAGAGGCTCCCAACGCATGCGCTCCTCGGCGTATTCCCGGGTCAATTTCTTGTCGTTGTCAGTTCTGTCAGCAAACATCATGCCGCCGCTGACATTGCCGTTGTGCGGAATTGCCAACACCTGGCCACCCGTCTTGGACTCGTAGTCAGCGAGGAACGTCCATAACTCCTCCGAGTCTTGACTATCCATACTTGAGAACGGGACGATCTGGTTGGCTTTGCTGGCATCGTCCCTGAAGATCATGACGCGATGCATGTTGTTGCCCTGCGGAAGCGAACTCCATTCGTAGCCAATAAATGCCGTGAATTTTCCAGGGTCGTTGAATTCGTCGGCCGTCGCGTTATTGCGCTCCCAAACGGTTCGCATCACCGCATCGTTTTTGATCAGCATGTTGCCCTCAGTCACGCTTGTCACTAGCTCACGAAACGCCGCATAGGCTTGTTCCTGGCCACCGTTGTACATGTCGTACCAGCGCTTGCCGGTCGGATCGCTGAGCAATACCGGATCGCCCGTCACCAGCATCGGTGCGAAGCCCATGTACTCGGAATGGTCACTAACGACCAGGAAATCGAGCGGGCGAATCAGCTTCACCCGTAAGCCACCCGAGGATGTGACCTCTTCGCCACGCGCGAAACGATAGGCCATATCAGGACCCAGCTTATTGCCTACAAGGCCAGCATCCGGTGAATTGGCCGTGTGCAAATGCGTGTCGCCCCAATAAACGCGCTGCGGATAATGCCGATCCACGAACGGAGAAAAGTCGGGCGTGTCGCTCGCGACCTCGTCCTCATGAACAGAAAATTCCTGTGCGGATACCGTACTTACCAATATCGAAAGCACGAAGAAAATGAATGTGTTTGTCATTTTTTTCATTTGAATATTCCTTCGATCAATTCTTCGAGTCCGGGAACAGAAAGGGACGCTACCGTATTCCCCAAAACCTTGGACCTTATCTACGGCGTGTACCAGATCGGTGAGGTATAGGCTCGCTCCTGGGTTTCCATGGGCACCTCATCGGACATCTCCACGCTAAAGCGCTTGGCATCGTACGCGGTCCACCTGGGTGTCGGTATCTCGAGCACGCGGACGTAATAGAAGGTTTTGAGGGTTGGATCGAAATCCGGGTCCTTCCAGACAGTTATCAATTCAGGGTCGCCGATGGTGTTGGTCCAGGTGGCATTGGCCACGTCCACCGTGTTGCCGACCGGAGATAACTTGCCGCCTGCCATGGGTTGTCGTGTTCCCGCATCACCCCAGGCAACGTCGTACACTTTCTCCTGGGTTTGACCCTTTTTATCGACCCAACCTTTTATGATCTGAATGCGATCCAGATTGGCGCCGTAAGGGTCTTTAAGCGCTGCAACCAGGAAGGTCGGCGACTTGTTGTCCGGTGCAGCAGTTAACTCACCACCCATGGGAACGCCTTTGCTGTAGCCAGTCGCGGCGGGCAGGCGACCATGGGCATCCGCTTCGACAAAGTCCCAACCACCCCAAAAGCGTACCAGTATGCGTGGCCCCGTGGTGGCGTAAACTTCCTTGCGTTTCATGGCATCGAAAAGCGCTTCACGGGTGTTGTCGGTGGCCCAGACGCCAGCGTAGCCTGAGGCGGTCGCGTCAAAACCGTCGATCTGCCTTCCGCTGAATTTTATTATCGGGTGATTCCAGCGATCGGGCGACGGTTCACTGCCGGTATGCTTGCCTATGTAGTTGTCTTCCCCGCCAGCAGCAAGGGCCGTGTGAGTATCAGTGGAACCGACCATGCCGAACTTGTAAGGGTTGGTACCGAGTTTTTTCTCGAGTTTGAGACCAGTAGCAAGAGCCGCGCGGGCATACTCCCCTTGCAGCATGCTGTCCTCTTTCGCCACTGTAAGGTTCAGGTTGCCCGTATCCCAGGTCTCATAGTCGGCGAATTCGTCCTCTGCCGAGAGGAACGGATGTGTCTCACCATCACCCTTCATCTGCGTCACTTCATAGAGCGGCTCCCAGCGGATGCGTAGATTCACGTAATCTTTAGAAAGTGATTTACCGGTCGCCGGGTTCTTTTCTACGGGGAACATGATGCCGTTGGATAGATTGCCGTTGTGAGCGATGGCAAGTACGTTTCCGCCGACTGTTTCTTCGTACCGCGCCATCCACTTCCAGAGGTCCTCCGGATTGAAGCTCTCGGCCGTGGTATAGGGGACTATTCTGCGGGCACGATCGCCATCGTCACGATACAAAACGTTGCGATGCAGATTATTGCCGCTCTCTGTCGAGGTCCATTCGTAGCCAATTATGGTCGTGAACCGTCCCGGTTGATTGTAGCGTTCGGCGATGTCGATATAGTCATCCCAAACCGTCTGCTGAAAGGTCCGATCCAGAACAACGGCAGGGATCTTTCCCTCGCTGAAGGAAAGGATGACTTCCATGGTGGCCGCAAAGGCGGAATCGCCGCCCTTGAGTATGGCTGTATGCCACTCCTTGACTTGCGGGTCCTTCAACAGGTTCGGGTTGCCGAGGATGATTTCATTCATCGCACCCATGCCGTCCGAGTGGTCCGCCACCACGAGCCAATCCAATGGGCGGGAGAGCCTGAAGGGCAATCCGTTGGAGGTCGTAACCTCTTCACCCCGCGCGAAGCGAAACGCTTCTTCCGGTCCAAGGGTCACACCCAAACCGCGCGCGTCCAGCGAATTGCTGGTATGCACGTGGGTATCACCCCAGTAGACCTGGGTCGGAAATCCCCGTTGTGCGTACGGGGAAAAGACCGGTTTCTTGGCAATGCCGGCAGCATTTTCCGGTAAGGGTGTGATGCCGACCGGGTTGTTATCCTGAGCTTGCGCTCCCACCACAAGGGAAAGACAACACACGGAAATGTATACCAATCGCATTAAATTCTTCTTCACGGCAATCCCCTTACGTTTCTTTGTATTAACCCTACACCAACTCTTGTAATTCTCCGTAACCGTGGCGGAACGCACGTTCAGCTCAAAGACGAGCCGCAACGACAACCCTGTCGAGCCAGCAAGTTAGTAGCAAGAAAAGTACTCTCTGGCTGTACGTAATTCTCCACGTCTCGTAAGCTGTAGCGTTCACTCAGCATTAGCAAGGCCAACGTTTCTGCTCCAGATCGGAAACTATGCGGCGCCACTATCATTCCTTACTTCTTCGTCCGGCACCAAGGGATCTCCCGTGGCAAATTCGCAAATCGTGCCGAGCATTTGTTGCGTATCGAACAACCGAAACTCTGTCATCTGCAGCTCACCGGTCACGAAACTTTGGACGCCATGTCGGCGCATCTCATCGACAGTGTGCTGATAGTCGTTGGTGCCAAACATCAGGTGGTGAACACCAGGACCATTGCTCCGCAGGTACTCGGCATAAATACTGCTGTCGTCCTGTGGTTCAATCAGTTCCAGTTCAATCTCGCCAATCTTTGCCCAGGCGATCTTCGCCTTAACTGCAACCTCTTTTCCGCCGACCCGAAAATTCCGCCCCTTGCCGTGGTCCGTGTCCACATAGTTGATGTTCCAGTCAGTGATGCCGAGTAAAATCGCGTAATTTTTTGCAGCTGCGTCGACACTCGGGACGACGATACCTATTTGCACGATGACGCTGCTTGCTGACGTGTTCATTACTGATTAATCCACGTCAACATCGATTAACTCTGTCGGAAATCCCGATGGTGTGTCGGTATCGATTTTCACCATGCGTGCACCGTGATCCTGGATCGAATCGGTCACCTTCCAGCCGAGTTTCGCCAGCCGTTCGAGCTCACGATCCATATCGGGTACAAAAAAACCGATCTCGCTGAGGTGGCCGATCGAGTGGCCACAGCCGGTGTCGTAACCAAGCTGCTGTTGCTCATCCGGCTGCATCAACTCGAGGTACATGTCGTCGTTTAGCCAGGCAACACTCAGGTCACGCTCGCCCTTGAACAGGTCGCCGCCCGGCCGCACGAAGCCGCTGATACCGAATGACTCGGCGAGAAACTGTTCAGCAGCGTCTATGTCCTCGACCCGGATACAGAAATGATTCATTAACATCCGGTCTTCGCGCTTGCATTTTTTCGCGAGCGATACGTAATGGTCCATGAAGCGTTTTACGTCGTTGCTGTCGCCCATCGTTCTATCCTCTGATTACGCCGCGAAACTGGCGACGAGTTCCTTGAGAGAAGGCGAGAGACCGGGATTGGCGCAATTTTCCTGCGGATAGAGGAAGATCTTGCCAGCCTGTTTCGACAGCGCAGCCTCGAAGGCTTCGGCGCCCTGCGACATGTTGTATTCATGTGTGATCAGGTGCTCGGCCATGGCCTGTACTTCGGGGTTGCAGAGCATGCGTAGCAGACCCTCACGATGTTTGACATGGACGTCGTGGCTGCCGCTCAGGTGCACCCCGCGATTGTGGATTTCATCGAGCAACCGGATCGGCAGTGGCTCGGAGGATTCGACCAGGAAGCCATATAGCCACATATTTCCGAAGCGGCGCACCGCCTGCAGGCATTTCTTCTGGTAGTAGGGGTAACCGGATGCTTCGATTACGTGATCGGCACCTTTGAGGTATCCAGTCAGCGCATGGATCTGCTCCAGCCAGTCGTCGTCGTCAGGATTCACGATATGATCCGCGCCCATCTTGCGGGCCTGCTCCATGCGAAACGGGTTTCTGCCCAGCACGATGACCCGCGCACCGCGATACTTGGCGTTGATGATGGATCCAAAACCAATGAAACCGACGCCGGCGACCAGCACCCAGTCGTCCTTCCTGACATCCATATCCTCGATACCGGTGTAGGTGCAGCCCAACGAACAGTTGGCAAGCGCAGCGTAGCGGAATGATAGATCGTCCGGGATCTTCTGGATCATGTAATCCTTGGCAATCCGATACTTGGAGAAACCGTAGCCACCCGACTCACTGCCGCACTTGTTCTCGATGTCTTTGAGGCCGCCCGGTGTGTCGATGGCGCGTCCACCGCCCAGCGCCTCGAGCACCGTATCCGGGTTCTGCGACTCGCACAGATGCTCATAGGGAATACTCAGACAATGCGTTGGACTGAGTCCGCGCTGACAGACGAAACACTCCTGGCAGGGGTTGCCCTGGTACATGATGACGCGATCCCCGACTTTGAATTTCGAACCCGGCATCACCTCGCAGATGGTCCCGACGCCTTCGTGCCCCTGTCGCTCCTCGTCCGAGTGCCATTCGAAGCGATGTTCCTTATAGACCTGGTGCTCGATGCACACCGGCGCGATTTCTACCTGCATCATCGAGTAGCCGGGCGCCAGAGTCGGGTAGGGCTTTTCCTTGAGTGCGACTTTTTTCGGCTCGGGGATGGTCAGAACTACGTTTGTGTTGCTCATGGTGTCTTTCCAGGTTTGGGATTAATCATGCTGATCAGTATGGCAAGCCGTCCGATAATTGGAATCACATTTTCCGCCAATTAGCTTGCATTTCCCGCCAGTGTTGCTAGGTTTCATTGGGCATAGCACGGGTAACCGACATGTCGATGCCGCTGGATCACCACGGATTGCAGGAATTCGAACGGCAGATTGCCGGCCGATACCTGGAACGGATCCTGGGGCTCGTGAAAGGTGAGCCGCTCGAGCAGGTACGAATGGCATTTGCCAAGGCTGGGCTGGACTATGACCGCGTGCGTCGCAATCCGGGTGGGTTTGTCCGCTACGACTTTTATCGGCTACTGCATGAACTGAATCGCGATGCCTGCTGCCCGGGCATCTGCCTGCGATTCGGTCAGGCGCGAGACCTTCTGGATCTCGGTGTGCTCGGATACGCGGTTCTTAGTTGTCGCGATCTCGGCATGGCGATGCAGGTCATCGTCAAATTTCATCGTCTGACGTCCAACGCGTTCGAATTGACGATTACCGAAGATGGCGAGTGGACGTATGCACGGCAATGGATTAAGCCTCAATACGCACGATGGCGAGTTGTCATTGATGAGGAGCACGTCACAGGAATCTGGCGAGTAATCTCTTCGCTGCTACACTCCGAGGCGAGCATCACGCATACGCGCATCGAATTCGCCCACGTCGAGCCGATATACGGCAGCCTATGTCGAGATCTTCTGGGCGGCATGCCAGTATTCGGCGCGCCCGAGACGTCAATAGCATTTCCGACCGCATGGCTAAGCAGGCCAGTACACACCGCAGACCATACAGTGGAACAGGTTTGCGAATCGCAGTGCGACCAGCTCGTAGAACAAATGCGCCCAGCTGGCGACCTGGTCGACGACGTACGACGACTGATTCTGACCGTGCCACCCAACTGCGCCCCGAAACTCAACGACATCGCTGGCAAGATGCTGATATCGGCACGAACGCTCGAACGACGTCTCCACGCTACGGATACCAGTTTTAGAAAGATCGAGAACGAGGTCCGCATGCGGCTGGCTGCGCAATATTTATCACTGGGCTACATGTCCGCAAAGGAGATTGCTTACATGCTCGGATACTCGCAGCCGGGAACATTCCACCGCGCGTTCAAGAACTGGTACGGCGTAACAACCCAGGCCTATGCAACCGCGTCGTCAGACCCTGCACTTCAGAAACCCTGATTTTAGCGGTCAGTATCCTGCTATCCGTACTTGAGCGATGCACCACGCGAGGTCTTGTCGACCATGCGCGAGTAAATCGAAAGATAGCCTTTCTTGATGCGCGGCTCAGGGGCGACCCAGGCCTCACGCCGACGCTTCATCTCCACCTCGTCAACGAGCACATCAAGTCGAGAGTTTTCGATATCGATCGATATTGAATCGCCATCTTCAACCAGCGCAAGCGGGCCACCTACTGCTGACTCGGGCGAGATGTGCGCAACCGCGCAACCCATGTTGGTGCCGGAGAATCGGCCGTCCGTCAGAAATGCAATCTTATCGCTCATGCCTTTAGCTGCCGACAACCACAGGAAACGCTGCAACAGCCGCATGCCGGGATCGCCGGCGGGGCCCATGCCGCGCACAATCACGATGGAGCCTTCCTCGATCTCGCCGGCCATGAGCGCGTTGCTGGCATCGTCTTCGGTGACAAAGATGCGAGCGGGTCCTTCGTGCCAGTGCATGGTTTTCGGCACCGCCGATCGCTTCACCAGCGCTCCGTCCGGCGCCAGCGAACCCTCGAGGAAAATCAGGCCGCCCTCTTCTGCAATCGGATCGGCCATTGTCTTGATAATTTTGCCGTCACCAGACGGTGAGACTTTCAGAGTTTCGGCCAGCGGCTGGCCGGTTACCGTCATGGCATCGGTGTCGAGAATCCCTTCAAGTTCTCTCATTACAGCCGGAATGCCGCCAGCCTCATCGAGGTCCTGCATCAGGCCGGCGCCGTTGGGCGATATGCCACAGATAAACGGTGTCGATTTACTGGCTTCATTGAACATCCCCGGCGACAGGTCCATGTCGAGTTCCGCGGCGATCGACTGAAGATGCAGCACTCCGTTGGTTGAGCCACCGGTTGCCATCAGCACGCGAATTGCGTTGCGGAATGCTTTGTCAGTCAGGATCTGCGATGGACGAATGTCGTCGACCAGTAAATCAAGTACTCGCTGGCCGGCTGCAAATGCGATGCGCTGCAATCGTGAATCCGCACCGGGCGTAGCGGCAGTGCCGGGCAACGACAGGCCCAGAGCCTCGGTCATCGACGCCATGGTGTTGGCCGTGCCCATTACCGGGCACGCGCCGGTGCCTTTGCAGCCACGCTCCTTGATCTGAGCGAAATCCTTCTCGGTCGTCCGGCCTTCTTTGAAGTCATTGAAGTGCTTGTTGGCGACTTTGAGTGGGTCGATCGGCTTGCCGTGATGGCGATTGACACTCATGTAACCGCCTGTGACGACAATCGACGGCAAGTCGATACGTGCTAATGCCATCAGATGCCCAGGGACGACGTCGTCACAGACCGGTACATACACCATGGCATCGAATAGATTGGTCATGGCAACCGTTTCGATGTAGCCGGCAACGAGATCACGGTGTGGCAGATGATAATTATCGTGGCCCGCCATTGATGTGCAGATCGAGCTGATAACGAACTCACGTGGCGTCCCGCCGGCAGCCCAAATGCCGTCCTTGACGGCACGGCTTATCCTGTCGAGATGCACCGAGCCCGGATTCACTTCGCCCCAGGAACTGACAACGCCGATCTGAGGCCGGCGAATGCCTTCCTCACCAAGTCCAGTACCGCGCAGCATTTCTTCACGCTCGACCTTGGCGAACTCCGGAAGATCGGCATCCTTTTTACGATAAGTCATAAGCTCGTTCTCCGACTTCCAGTCCTTTTATGCGGCGATCTCCAAACGACACTGCTCGAGGCTCTGCTCGAGAATGTCGAGACCTTCTTCGAGGTGCTCCATCGGGACCGTCAGCGGCGCGAGCAGACGAACGGTATTACCCCAGTACCCACAGGGCAGAATGATCAGGCCGAGTTCGCGCGCCTTGGCCACAACTGCGAGTGCGGCTTCGGGTTTCGGAGTGTTGCCACCTTTTTCCTCAACCATTTCGAAAGCGACCATCGCGCCCAGGCCCCGTACATTGCCAATTGGTGCAACGTCATCGCGAGCCTTAAGCGCTTCGAGTCGTTCGACCATGCGAGCACCGATCTGTGCACTGCGCTCGCACAGGTCTTCCTCCTGTATCACGTTGATCGCTGCGTGCGCGGCGGCACAAGCGACCGGGTTGCCACCGTAGGTCCCGCCCATGCCTCCCGGGCCGAGAGCATTCATGACCGATGCTTTGCCGACGACACCCGATAGCGGGAAGCCACCGGCAATGGCTTTGGCGACCGTGATGATGTCCGGCTCGACTCCGCTGTGCTCGATGGCGAACATCTTGCCCGTACGAGCGAAACCCGATTGAATCTCGTCACAAATGAGTACGATGCCGTGCTCGTCGCAAAGACCGCGTAATGCGCGTAGAAAATCTGCTGGTGCCTGGTAGAAACCGCCCTCGCCGAGCACGGGCTCAATAATGATCGCAGCAACGTCCTTCGCTTCAATATCTACCTTGAAAATCTTGTGGATGCTGGCCAGTGCAGCCTCGACCTTGATGCCGTGATGCAGAACCGGGAAATCTGCATGGAAGATGGCCGGCATTGGCACACCCGCACCTGCCTTGTACGGCACGATTTTGCCCGTCAATGCGCGTGCCATTTCGGTGCGGCCATGGAATGCGCCTGAAAAGGCGATGACGCCCTGCCGACCGGTTGCTGCACGGGCAATCTTGACCGCATTTTCGACTGCCTCCGCGCCGGTCGAGAAAAATACCGAGCGCGCATCTTCGATAGGCACGAGTTCATTCAGGCGTTCGGCGAGCGCAACGTATGACTCATACGCGCTGACCTGAAACGCTGTATGTGTAAACAGATCGCACTGCTCTTTTGCCGCGGCCATGATCTTCGGATGGCAATGGCCGGTGTTGCAGACCGCAATACCAACAGCGAAATCGAGAAAGCGGTTGCCTTCGACATCCCATAATTCGGCATTTTCGGCTCGCGCAGCATAGAACGGATGCGCCGAGGCAACGCCCTGCGCGACGGCCGCGGCGCGGCGATCCTGTAGTGATTGGTTTGCTGTCATGTTGCTCTCCAGGCGGCGCTAGTCGTCCAAGCCGCCCATGCAAATGTATTTGATCTCGAGGTAATCCTCGATGCCGTACTTCGATCCTTCGCGGCCCAGGCCCGACTCTTTGACGCCACCAAACGGCGCAACCTCGGTCGAGATAATGCCTTCGTTCACGCCGACGATGCCGTACTCGAGCGCCTGCGATACGCGCCAGGTGCGTGCCGAATCACGCGTGTAGAAATAGGCAGCCAGACCAAACTCGGTATCGTTGCTCATCGCAATCGCTTCTTGTTCGGTCTTGAATCGGAACAGCGGTGATATAGGCCCGAATGTCTCCTCGCGCGCGACGATCATATTCGGCGTCACGTCCGTGAGCACGGTTGGCTCAAAGAAGTTGCCGCCCAAAGCATGGCGCTTTCCGCCAGCCGTCACGTTGGCACCCTTGCTGATCGCATCGTCGACATGCTCCTGCACTTTCGTAAGGCCTGCCTCATTGATCAGCGGCCCCTGCACGACATTCTCGTCGACACCGTTGCCGACTTTCATTGCCTTAACTGCTTCTGCGAGCTTGGTCGCGAATTCGTCGTAAACGCCGTCCTGAACGAGGAAGCGATTGACGCACACGCAGGTTTGACCGGAGTTGCGGTATTTCGAGGCAATCGCGCCCTTCACCGCGTTATCAACATCGGCATCGTCAAACACGATAAATGGCGCATTGCCGCCGAGTTCGAGCGACAACTTCTTGACCGTGTCCGCGCATTGCCGCATCAGCACTTTGCCGGTTGCCGTTGAGCCTGTGAATGTCAGCTTGCGGACGATGGGGTTCGACGTCAGTTCGCCACCAACGGTTCTTCCGGAAGCCGATGTCACCACCGAGAACACTCCGGGTGGCACACCGGCGCGCTCGGCAAGCTCGGCCAGTGCCAGCGCGCTGAGCGGTGTCTCGTGCGCCGGTTTGAGCACGATCGGGCAGCCCGCAGCAAGCGCTGGCCCCACCTTGCGCGTCACCATGGCGATCGGAAAATTCCAGGGCGTAATCGCGGCGCAGACGCCGATCGGTTGCTTGTCCGCGACGATCCGACGATCGTTGAACGTGGCCGGAATCAGATCGCCATAGGTGCGTTTCGCTTCCTCGCCAAACCACTCGATGAACGCAGCCCCATAGGCAACCTCACCACGGCTTTCCGCCAGAGGCTTGCCGCCTTCCGCCGTAATCAATTGCGCGAGGTCTTCCTGATTCTCCATCATGAGAAAGAACAAATTGCGCAAGATACCGGCGCGTTCTTTGCCGGTCTTTTGCCGCCACGCTGGCCATGTCGCATCGGCTGCCTCGATCGCTTCGCGCGTCTCGGCGACACCCATGTCGGGCAAGCTGGCAATTACAGCACCGGTTGCCGGATTCAAGACGTCGAATCGCGAGCCTTCGGCAGCTCCACGCCACTGGCCGTCTATGTAAGCATCGGTTTTGAGAAGGGCGTTATCGCTCAGCGACAACTGTGATTCGTAAGTTTCTGCCGTGTTTGTCATTGCTCATTTCCTGCAAATATAGAAAGCGAAACCGCTGCCTGTGGCGTGCGAAGGCTTGCGGCCTCAAGTGTGCTTCAGTGATTGAGGGCTTCGAAGATCGGCACACCGAACCCGGCCGTCATACCGCCATCAACTCGCAGCTCCTGTCCCGTAATAAACGTTGACGCCGAGCTTGCGAGAAAATTGTAAGCACCGACGACCTCATCCTGGCGACCCATGCGGCCGAACGCCGTCAGTTTGGACAGGAGCTGCGCTTCGGGCCCACCGTCGTCATCAGTCATCATTCCCGTACCGGCGATCAACGCCGGGCAAACCGTGTTGGCGCGAATTCCGCGCGAGGCGACTTCGATCGCACAGGTCCGGGTAAGGTAAGCAACGCCCGCTTTGCTGGCAGCATAAACACCGGCGCCGGCATTCGTCGTTCCCGCACCAGCGACAGAGCCAGTCGTAATGATCGAGCCGCCGTCATTCATGTGTCTTGGCCCGTATTTCAGTGCCAGGAATACGCCACCGAGATTGACGTCGACAAGACGTTTCATGCTGTCAGTCGCGAATTCCTCGATGCTGCCCTCGTCGTCTGCAACGCCGGCATTCACTACGAGAATGTCGATTTTGCCGTGTTTCTGTTCTACAGCGCTGTTGCATTCGGCTACTTGCTGCTCGTCGGTGGCATCGCATTGAATAAAACCGGCACCGATGTCGCTGGCAGCCTGCCCGCCACTGTCGCGGCGACCAGTGATCGTCACGACCGCACCGTTGTCGACAAAGTTTCTGGCAACCGCCAGCCCGATTCCGCTCGTGCCTCCTGTGATCAGTGCGATTTTTCCATCTAGCGAGTTCAATTCCATTCTCCATTCAATGCTGTGTGTGCAGGAAATTTCTTCCGCACTGTTTCGATACTTGGGTATCGAAAGTCTCGTCCGCTTTCAACATTGGACTTGCTCATACGGTGTCCCCTTGGTGCCGCCTTCAGGTGGCAGCAACGTCATTCTAGGTGGGGCTCTTCGAGCCTTTAATTACATTTATGACCCTTCTCAATACAATTCTGATCAAGCGCGTCTGTCCCTGAAAGCCACTAACCTTGTCCTTAAAAGCCATTGATCTGATTCGTCTTTGGGATATGGTAGCGGTCAGGTCAAGTCACTCCAGCGGTATATCACTATGAAAACAGCGGATGAACTCGATTATCGATTGCACCACCTGTGCATTTATGACGACAAACCACGCGACAACATGTGGCCCTACTTGCGTTGGCATCACGGCATGACCAATTACTTTTCCGGCGCCGTATTTCATGTCACCGGCGAAGGCCATTCGGACTATACATTCCTCGGCTGCGGCGGAAGGGCCTATCAGATTCAGATCGAGGCACCGCCGTTCCAGTTCGAGTACGAACGCAGCTGGTGGGCCGATCACGGCCACGGTTATAACCACATTTGCTGGATAACTTCGGATGCTCGCGCTTCCATGGACCAGTTACTTGCCAATGGCGCAACCGAAGTCATGCCGTTCGAGGAGTTTCCGACGTACGACGGCTTCGTCGTCCACGATCCCGAGGGTCGCTGGGTCGAGATCATGGAATACACCGACGACACGTTCCGGGTGCAAGAATTCACCAATGCACCGTCCGGCGAATGCGGTCTGCAGATGGTCGGTAACTCCGAGGTCTGTGCCGATGTAGAAGGCATGAAGGCCTGGTACCAGGACATCATGGGCATGCACGTGATTGACGAATTCAGATCCAACGGTTATCACGAAGTCGTCATGACTGATAAAGACTACGACAAGGATGAACGGCGCTCGCTGTTTGTTCTTCACAACGCACGCCATGACTTCGAAAAGAGCCACCTCGCAGAGCACGGTCCCTACATCAGTTCGATCATCTACCAGGCGAAAGATGTCAAGCGCGCCTGGGAGGACGCGCTCTGGGCCGGAATGCAGGAATTGAGCGCCCCACAACAGGATCCGTTGACTGGTCTGCAGACCGCCTTCCTGCGTGAGCCCTGTGGCGGCAACGTGCTAGCCCTGACCGAGCCCTATGCGCCGTGATTCTGGGTTTCGCACATCCTGCGCTCGTCGTTCCCGACCTGGAGAAGGCTCGATCGTTCTATGAGCAGATGTTCGGGTTCCGGCATTTTTGCGACGAGGGCTGGCGGGATAATCCAACCGTAGACAAGGTGGTCGGCGTCGATGGTTCCGCGTGCAAGGGTTATACGCTTGCGGGTCATAACTGTTATCTCGAATTATTTGAGTTCAGTGCGCCGAATCAGGAAGGGCCGTCGCCGGGGAATCTGGGGTCCCATGAACCTGGCATACGGCATCTCGCTTTTTTCGTTGATGATTGTCGCGCTGAATTTCGCAGACTTCTGGAACTCGGCGGCAGTGCACTCGGCGAACCAACAGATATCGGCGGTGGAGTATATACGGCGTACGGCCGTGACCCGTTCGGCAATATTATCGAACTCGCCGAGCTACCTTCTAAAGACGAGGATCCGCGAAATCTGCCGGGTGTCGACTCGTTGGGAGATTACAACAGATGAGTGACTTGTTTTCACTGGCGGACAGATGCGCCTTCATTACCGGTGGCACATCCGGCATCGGCCGCGCAGTTGCTGAGGCGTTTGTTGCACAGGGCGCGACCGTGGTCGTCGCCGACATCACCGACGGAACCGAAATCGCCGGTGAGATTGGCGCCAGCTTCGTTTCCGTGGATGTCTCAAACGAGGACTCCGTCCGCAACGCTCTTCAGGAGGCCGCCCAACTTTGTGGCGGCAAGCTCGACACCGTTGTGCTCAACGCAGGTGTCGGCGATGTCGGGCCAACCTTCGAAGAAACCGATCAGACCCTCATCGACAAGGTGACCGGGATTAATCATTGGGGCGTTCTCTACGGCCTGAAACACGCGCCACGGTATATGAACGACGGTGGTTCGATTATCTCGACTTCTTCAATGGCAGCATTCATCAACGTGCCCGGCGCCGGTGTTTACTCGGCCGGTAAACGTGCAATCACCAGCATGACCGAGATGTCGGCACTCGAGCTGGGCGCACGCGGTATTCGCGTGAATTGCATCTGCCCCGGTTATACGGCTACTGCGCTTGGCAGCGGTGAAGAAGGCCAGAAACTCTGCGAAGCGTTTACGGCCCTGGGCCGCGTCGCGACCGTTAACGACATGGCGGGTGTCTATGTTTTCCTGGCGAGTGCCGCCAGCTCCTACATGACGGGCCAGTCGCTGAAGGTCGATGGTGGCTGGGACTGCGGACCAACGGAGAAACTGCTCGAACTCGTGACCGGCGACGCATCGGCACCCGCTTAGCGAATGCGGAATCGCTAACCGGTACGTCTGCACCCTGGCATCGAACAGAGCATCTCGAAGAGCAGGTTTGCCGCAAGCAGAGATGTATTCCCGGATGTGTCGTAAGGCGGTGATACTTCCACAAGATCACAGCCAACGAGGTTCAGGCCGAAACACCCACGGATGATTTCTACCCCCTGCGATGCCATCAGCCCGCCCGGTTCTGGCGTTCCGGTGCCTGGAGCGACCGATGGATCGAGTCCATCGATATCGAAGCTCAGGTAGGTCGGCACCTCAGCACCGAAAGCATCACGTACTTCGTCCATGAGCGGTGCGAGGGATTTGTACCAGCAGTCCTCCGCCGTAACCACGCGCGCGCCCTGCTGTCGCGACCAGTCGAAATCATCAGCCGAATAGCCCGTCGTGCGCAGGCCGATCTGCACCATCTTGTGTGCGTCAATCAGCCCCTCTTCGATCGCACGGCGAAAGATCGTGCCGTGCGCAATTTTTTCGCCGAACTGGTGATCGTTGATATCGGCATGCGCATCGACGTGCACTATTGCGACAGGACCATGCTTTTTGTGGGTGGCCCTGAGTATCGGCAGCGTGATCGTGTGATCGCCACCAACGCTGGCAGGTTTGGCGCCATGACCCAGAATGTCATCGTAAAACGCCTCGATGATGTCGATCGACTTCAACAGGTCAAAGCTGTTGAGTGCGACATCACCAACATCGGCGATCTGAAATGAGTCGAATGGGGCCGCACCGGTTGCCATGCAATACGGGCGAACCATTACCGACTCATTGCGGATTTGCCGTGGACCAAAACGCGCGCCCGTGCGATTACTCGTACCGATGTCGAGACCGACACCGGCGATCGCAATATCGAGCCCGTCAGCATCGTCCACAGAGGGCAGTCGAAACATCGTTCCCGGCCCGGCGTAACGCGGCATGTCGTTGCCGCCCAGTGGTTGATTGAAGTGACTCATGATTCGAGTCTAGCCCGATATTGCATTGGTGTCTGTCCTGTCTCGCGTTGAAACGTGCGATAGAGATTTGCCGGATCAGCATAGCCAACCAGTAACGCCACCTCATTCGCGGGCAGCGTTGTTTCGCTGAGATAGCGCTTCGCCATCGCCACCCGAAACTCGGAAACGACCTGTTGATAAGTGGTGCTTTCGTCCTTCAGACGCCGCCGCAATGTCCGGGCACCAATGTGCAGATCGGTCGCCATGTCGTCCATGGTTGGCACCTGCCCGGGCCGATTTGCAAGTTGACGGTGAATCTCCGCGACAAGTCCTGCTCGCAGATTCAGCACCTCAAGCAAGCGCGTGCACTGCACGTTGCACAGCGCCGCGATTGACTCGTCGGCGTATTCGAGAGGCAAGTCAAGACGCCTGGATGCAAAAATCGCCGTCGTTTCATCGTTGTCAAAACTGACTGTACAACCCAGGTGCTCTTCGTAGTTTCGCCTTTGCCCATCGGATGAGTAGCCAAGCCGCACATGCTCGAAGAAGCTGCCGCTCCTGCCGATCAACTGGCACCACTGATTCCAGCCGACAAGCCATTCCTGGACAATGTACCTATGCGCGGCCGGGCTCGTCTGCCAGCGGCCACGCCTCGGGACTGCTCTCATTTCAGCGGTCGTACCGGATTCTGCAAACGAGACGGTTAGCAACGGGCCCTGCAGATACTGGAATCTCACGTAGCGCTGCAGGCAGTCACGCAAATTCGGGCTCGACAGCAGGGCGTAGCCCAGCACACCGTGTTCCAGCGGCGTTGTCTGCTCACCGACCAGGAATCCGAGATCGGGGATTGCAATGGCACTGACGGCTTCCTCCACGCCCGAAATGTACTGGCTGAGGGGCAACGACGTGTCATGGTCGGGCAGCGCCTCCGGGGACAACCCGACAGCCGCCAGCACGGGCCCGACAGGGCAGCCGCGCTCGCGCAAGACTTCTACGAGCTTGAGCAGGTAGATCGCTTTAGTGTGATCGATACTCATGCGGCTTAAGATACACTTGTAGCTGTCAATGACGCATCAGACAACACATGATTGAACGCGAAATTACAATGGATTCGCGTCGTGCCGAGCAGAGCAAGATCACAGCGAACTGGATCATGCGCATGCGGGAGTGCCTGAGCGACGCCGACCAGCAACGCTACCTGTCGGATGCGCTGCAGGCCGCCGGTATTACCGAAAGAGATCTGATCGAGCGTCGCAATATCGAACAACACCAGCTCGATAAGGCGCTGCAACTCGTGCTGCGAAAGGTGCCGGATATCAGCCTGCGAATGTTCTCGCGGGTCGAAATGTCTGACCTCGGTGTCATGGGTTACGCAGCGATAAACAGCGGAACAGTCGGCCGCGCGATGAGGTTCCTGTGCCAATATCACGAACTGACTTCGGATCGTTACATCGATGTGTTAACGGTTGAGGACGACGTCGTGCATGTCTCAGCACTTCCACGCATGTCGCACATTCACAATTTCAGCAACATTGCCGAAGACAGCTTTTCCGGTAACTGGAGGATGCTGCGGCTGCTGATGGGCGAGGATCTCGACCCGTCGCGGGCAAGCGTATTTTTTGATTTCCCGCCACCGGCATATGAAAACACCTTTTACGAAGTGTTCAGTTGTCCCGTAACATTCAACGCCGATCGCAACGAGCTCGTGTTTCCTGCCGCCTGGCTTGAGCTGCCAATCGCATCAGGTAACCAGACGATGGCGGACGTTTGCACGGCGATGTGCGAGCGGCTGCTCGGCGCGGGCGAAGCATCTCGCGAGACGCAGCAGGTCGTCCGGCGCTTGTTGCTGAGCCGACCGGGCCGACGCATGTATCGCCTGGACGAAGCGGCTGCCGAACTGAATCTCTCGACTACACAACTTCGCAAGCGCCTGTACCGTGCCGGTACCAGCTACAAGAAGCTCGTCCTCGAAATTCGCATGGCACTCGCCCGCCATTATCTTGAGGACACAAATCTCGCCATCCAGGAAATCGCCTACCTGCTCGACTACTCGCAGGCGGCGCCGTTCAGCCGTTCTTTCAAGTCCTACTACGGCCGCTCGCCAGAGCTTGCTCGTGAATCAATGTTGAGCGAGAGTGCAAAAATGTAATTCATAGGGTCAGAAATATCATTAACCTGAAACCCTAATCTGTCCAGAATTCAGCCTGTCAAAATCATATTCTCCGGAGGGGGACAGGCAAATGAAGTTTCTTAGATACATCTCAGTTCTTGCCGCGTTACTGGCGACGACGGCGGTCGCGCAAGAGCGCATGATCGAAGAGGTGGTGGTTACCGCTCAAAAGCGCGAGCAGGCGATCACCGATGTCAGTTTGAGCATCAGCGCATTCACCGGCGACACGGCTCGGGCCAACGGCGTCTCTCGTCCGCAGGATATCGCTTTCCTGATACCGAACGTGGACATCAAGGGCAGCTCGCAGAGTGAGGCCAATCCCGCAATCACGATTCGCGGCATCGGCATGAACAATTTCAACTCGAACAACAACCAGTCCGTTGGCGTTTACGTCAACGAAATTTTCCTGTCCTCGCCTGGCATGATGAGCCTGTCCATGATGGACATCGAGCGGATCGAAGTCCTCAAGGGCCCGCAGGGTACACTTTACGGACGCAACTCATCCGGTGGCGCGATCAACATCATCAGCGCCAAGGCAACGCAGGAATCCAGTGGATTTGCCAATCTCAGTGTCGGTGACTATGACACGGTTCGTTTCGAAGGGGCCGTTGGTGGCGGACTGTCAGATACGGTGTCCGGACGTATCAGTGCCCTGTACGACAAGCAGGGCGAATCCTTTCATACCAACGCTCTGACGGGCACCGACTTCGGCGACTCAGAGAATACTGGAATTCGTGGCCAGCTAGCTTACGATGGTGACAGGCTGACAGCCAACCTGATGTTAACGGTCATGAACCAGGATGTGGCGAACCGCCCGTTTGTTCATTTCGGTATGTTCGATGCACCCTTCTCATTCACGCCTTGCGCCGCCGTCGACGCGGGCGGGCTGGACAATGCGACCTGTTTCGATCTCCTTGGGTATCAGAATCCGCATGACCCGGAAGGCTTCACACACGATTTCGACCCGAATCGAATGGGCGAGTACAGGACGGACTCGGATGTCGTGAACGCGACGCTACGGTTCGACTACGACTTTGCCAATGATGTGACGCTGACGTCCGTCACGGGCCTCATCGAACAGGATCGTTTCTACGGAGAAAATACCTGGTCGCAACCGCTCGAGTTCTTTGCGGTGACTCATGACGAGGACATGGACCAGTTCTCCCAGGAATTCCGCCTGGCCGGTTCTTCTGATCGTGTCGACTGGGTCGCCGGAGTGTTCTACTCGCAGGACCAGATCGTCGCATTCAACGAGGCGAACTCGGGCGACGTATTCGGCGCGCTCCTCGGGGTCAGCCCGATCACGTGGAATTTCGACCAGGAGACCACAGCGTGGGCAGTGTTCGGTAGTGCCGACTGGCACCTTGGCGATACCTGGACTCTCGTCACGGGATTACGCTACACGGAGGAAGAAGTCGACTTCACCGGCGGCACGTTTGGTTTCGATATCGCCGGCAATGCCACGTTCCCCTTCTTCACCACGGACAATAATTTCTCGGATGAAAACGCGTCGTACCGCATAGCGCTCGAAGCTCGTCCGAGCGATGAGTTACTCGGTTACCTGTCTGTCTCCACCGGGTTCAAGTCCGGTGGGTTCAACGGTGATTTCAATGTCGATGATCCCTCGATTTACGATCCATTCAAGTCTGAAACAGTCACCGCTTACGAGTTGGGCGGAAAATGGACGCTGGGCGGCGGGATTGCGCAGCTGGACGGGGCGATCTTTTACTATGATTACACCGACATTCAAACCATTGTCCCTGTGCCGTCGCCAGGCATCGGTTTCCGGCTGGGTAACCTCGATTCGGCCGACGTCGCGGGTGTCGATCTCGACCTCCAGGTACTTGCGACCGAGAACCTGACACTTCGTTTCGGACTTGGCTATGTAGACACCGAGGTGACGGATTCGCGCGCGATTTACGATGGCGCGAAGCTTCCCAATGCTCCGGAGTTCCAGGGTACCGCAGGGGGTCGCTGGGAAATCCCGATCGGCCCCACCTGGAACATCGCGCTGCAGGCCGACGTCAAGTACACGGATTCGGCGTTCCGCACGATGCCAAATAATCCGCAGGCCTTCACAGATTCGTATGCGGTTGCCAACGCGCGCATAGTACTCCATCAGCCCGCGGGTCCGTGGGAGTTCGCTGTCTGGGGTCGCAATATCACCGATGAGAGCTACTTCATCGAGGCATTTGACGTATTCGATCCGCTCGGCGCTACTGCGAAGCTCGCAGGTACGCCCCAGGTGTTCGGCGTCTCTGCCAACTTCCGGTTCCAGTAAGCCATGAAGTAGTACCGAAGACCGGCGAGGTCATCAACCTTCCCCCGAAACAGGTGGCCTCGCCGCGGTACTCTTGGCATACATCAACGTGAGTGGACAGTATGAGCAATGTGGTGAAAAAAGGCACAATGGATGCCGGCACGGTCATAGCTGCCGCCATCATCGCGTCTGCCATCGGCGCACTCTTCTACAACGTGCTGCCCATCTATATGGGGACGGCTCAGGACTACCGTGGTCT
>Ga0255052_10000821_pt1 | contig 24385 bp, 24 predicted proteins | sample JV7_2_21_MG_FD_188632 | JGI IMG/M metagenome (GOLD analysis project Ga0255052, IMG submission 188632) | Seawater microbial communities from Jervis Inlet, British Columbia, Canada - JV7_2_21 | ecosystem: Environmental > Aquatic > Marine > Inlet | place: Canada: British Columbia | collected... | reverse complement strand
TAACTGCGCACTGGTACAGGGTAATGACGGTGACGCCTGGCGTCCTTGCCAGATATTCCCCGGCAAAGTCGTCAACGCCAACGGCTGGTGCACGGTCTGGGCACCAAAGGGCTGAAACCTGCCATTCGAGCTTAGTGAAACGCCGGCAAGCAGCCGGCGTTTTTTTTTGCCTCTGATTTTGTTGGAGTGAGCACTGTGGGAGCGCGCTCCAACAATCAGCTGCGACGTGTACAATCCGCGGTCGATACATCCATCACGGAGCCCTACGTTGTTTGAGTCCCTGGAACGTCTGCCGCCCGATGCGATCATCGGCCTGATCGGTGAGTACCAGCGGGACCCTCGGGATACGAGGGTCGACCTCGGCATTGGCGTGTACCGCAACGACAAGGGAGAGACGCCCGTACTCGATGTTGTGAAAACGGCTGAACGGCGTCTGCTGGAGTCGCAGACCTCCAAGTCGTACATCGGATCAGCGGGCCAGGCCGACTTCAACGAAGCAATGCGCGACATGACGCTGGCGGGCTCGGTCGCGAACGATCGTGTGGCGATGCTGCAAACACCGGGTGGCTCGGGTTCGCTGAGCGTTTCGGCCGGAATCGTGTTGCGATCGCAGGGCAGTTCCACGTTGTGGGCCAGCGGGCCAACATGGGCAAATCACGTTCCACTGCTGGGCGGCGCCGGTCTGCAAATGCGGACTTACGAATATTACGATGCTGAAAGCCATAGCCTGCGCCTTGAAGCGATGCTCGATTCCCTGCGTCGAATTCCGCGCGGTGACCTGGTGCTGCTACATGCCTGTTGTCACAATCCGACCGGTATCGACCCGGACGAGGACGAATGGCGTGCGATTGCGGATATCGTCATCGAGCGCGAACTGTTACCACTCGTGGACATCGCTTACCAGGGCTTTGCGACAGGTCTGGATGCAGATGCATTCATCATTCGGCACCTGGCCGAACACGTGCCGGAGATGATTGTTTGTAACTCCTGTTCCAAGAATTTCGGCCTGTACCGGGATCGTGTCGGTGCGCTGTTGATAGTGACGCCGGATAGTGCGACGCGTGACGCGGTGCAGTCTCAGGCCAACAATTTTGTCCGTACTATCTACTCCATGCCGCCGGACCACGGCGCTACCGTCGTCGCGATGATTCTCAATGACGAGACTCTGCGTGCAGACTGGCACGCCGAACTCGAAGAAATGCGCGACCGACTGCGCGACATGCGTACCTTGTTGCACGACGCACTGGGCGCAGCCGTGCCAGGGCGGGATTTTTCGCACATCGTGCAGGCGAAAGGCATGTTCAGTTTCCTTGGCGTATCGGAAGATCAGGTCGAGCGCCTGAAGCAAGACCACGGTGTCTACATGGTCGGGTCGGGCCGGATCAACATCGCCGGAATCACCGCCGGTAACGTGAATCACATCGCCGAAGCCGTCGCCGCCGTCCTCTAATCCGGTACCTAATCCGGTACCAGGCACAACGTTTCAAAGGTTTGCAACATTTTGAAATGTTGCAAACCTTCGAAACAATCAATAAGTGGTGCCAGGCACCTTAATGTTCCCAGATCAGTTGACTGCCTGGTTCGATAGCCAGGCGTTCTGTGGTGCCGGCGTTCAGTTCAAGAACGAACATGACCGGCTCGGTCGAGCCGATCGACTCCAATGATTGCGGCACCGTGTTTTTGGCGATGGAGACGACGCTGCCGTCACTCGTCGCGAAGAGTATGTCGAGCGGAATGAACGTGTTCTTCATCCACATTGAGTGAGAGTCCTCATTGGCATAGACGAACAACATTCCGGTCGAGGCCGGCAGGTTGCGCACTCGCATGAGGCCGCGCCGTTGTTGCTCGCGATTCAGGGCAAGGTAAATATCGAAGCGGTGGCAGGCGTCGCGTGCGACGATGACCAGAAGGTCCTTGTCGAACGCCTGGTCAACCGGTTCCTCTGCATTTGCCGCAAACGAAACCAGGCATATCGTGACCCACCAGAAGCGCAACAATGTCACTGGGCGCTCCAGTCGAGCAGGCCGTTAAAATGCAATTCGCGCAGCAAGATGCTCGAATCGCCATTTACCTCCGGCAGTGGCGTAATGCAATACAGTGTTCCAGTAATCGAATAGGTGTTCGGGGCATCGACGTCGGTCCAGCAAGATTCGAGCCCGGATGTGCTGAAAAACCGGCCGCTGCCTTCTTCGATTATCGTGACATTGCTCGCCAGCTCCGTGGCGGTCGTGCCGCGCTCCAGCATCGGCATCGCGATGATGAATGCGAGCGATTGCACTCCGTTGGGTGCTGTACCTGCGAAGCGCAGACGGGCGCCGGCGCCCTCCGGGCGCGGCATGCCCTCGCAATCGAGTTCGTCATTCGACCAGTCGATCTGACCTTCAAATGCGCCGTACAGGGTGGTGCGCAGGTAGCCACTGTCGCCGCAGCCACTGGCTTTTGCAGCCGGGGGCGGCAAGAAGGGTGCCGGCACCGGTTCCTGCGCCCCTCCACAAGCGGCCACCACCGCACAGGCGGCAAGAAAGCAAATCACAGCAGTTTTTCCGCAAATTTCGTGCAATGTTTCCAGCCCGCAGTTGTCCGAGAACGGAGCATTATTACTGAAGTGGTGTTCCGATGGACAAAATTTGCCGCGACGAGTTGGCCTCAACAGGCATCCTCTCTACAATGTCACGCCCCACACAGGCCCCGGAGCCATTAATGAGCGTCGTAGAACAATTCCAACAACTGGAGGCGCATGCAAGCCGCTTGATCATCGGGCAGTCGCACCTGATCAATCGCATGCTGATCGCGCTTTTGTGCGACGGCCACTTGCTGGTGGAGGGTGCGCCGGGCCTGGCAAAGACGCGCGCGATCAAGGTGCTCGCCGAGAGCATCGAAGGTGATTTTCAGCGTCTGCAATTCACACCCGACCTGTTGCCTGCCGATCTGACGGGAACCGATATTTATCGGCCGCAGGAAGGCACATTCGAGTTTCGCAAGGGACCTCTGTTTCACAACCTGATCCTGGCCGACGAGATCAACCGCGCACCGGCGAAGGTGCAGTCCGCGTTGCTGGAAGCAATGGAAGAGCGACAGATCTCGGTCGGCAACAAGAGCTATCCGCTGGACGACCTGTTTCTCGTCATGGCGACGCAAAATCCGATCGAGCAGGAGGGCACGTATCCGCTGCCGGAGGCACAACTCGATCGCTTTCTGCTGCACACCGAGGTGGGTTACCCGAACGCCGAGGAAGAGCGCAGTATCCTGGTGCTAAATCGTGAAGAGGCCAAGGCCAATGAGCGCGATGCATTTCAGCCCCCGGAACTGTTGTCGGTGTCTTCGATCATGCAGGCACGCCAGGACATCCTGCGTCTGCATCTCGCACCCGAACTCGAGGAATACATCGTCAATATCGTGCTTACAACGCGCAACGCCGGTGCCGTGGACGCATCGCTCGAGGGGCAAATCCTCTACGGCGCGAGCCCGCGCGCAAGCATCGGTATCGATCGCGCGGCGCGCGCGCGCGCCTGGCTGGCGGGTCGCGACTACGTCGGCCCCGAGGACATCCAGGACGTCACGGCCGACGTGCTGCGGCACCGCCTCGTACTGAGTTTCGAGGCTGAAGCCGACGGCGTCGTCAGCAACTCTGTCATCGAACGGATCCTGGATGGCGTCGGAGTCCCGTAGCCGTGCGGCTCGACCATCTCCCAGAGAATGCATCGCCGGTCAGCGTTAGTCAGGCCGGCCTAATCCGCCTGAGCGGTGCGGCGCGAGCAATCGCGCTCGACGCTCTTCGGGTTCGCTCGCTGCAGACGGGCGCGTACGTGTCTCATTTTCGCGGCCGCGGCATGGAATTCGACGAATCAAGGCCCTACCAGCCTGGCGACGATCCACGCTCGATCGACTGGCGCGTTACCGCACGCAGTACTACCGCGTACACGAAGCTGTTTCGCGAGGAGCGCGAGCGGCCGGTGCTTGTGATGGTCGACCTGCGTTCCAACATGCATTTCGCCACACGCGGTTGTTTCAAATCCGTAAACGCAAGCCGTGCCGCTGCATTGCTGTCATGGGCCGCTCATCACCGCGGTGACCGGCTTGGCGGCCTCATCTTCGGCGACACGGTGCACCGCGAGCTGAAACCGCGGCTCGGGCGGCAGGCGGCACTGCGCTACCTGCACGAGCTTGCGGAACACCCGGACTGGCGCGGTCATGAACATCTGCGCAACGGCGAACGCGGAGTGCCCCTGACAACGGCGATGGCGTCGCTACGGCGCGTCGCAAGACCGGGCAGCCTGGTTGTCGTCCTGAGCGATTTTGTCGGCATGACGCGCGCCGCACAGTCCTACCTCTCGAGTGTTGCGCGCCACAACGAAGTCCTCGCGGTCTTTCTGAGTGATCCGCTGGAGCGCGAGCTGCCACCGCCCGGACGCTACCGGCTGATCTCGGACGATGACGAGCTCGCGATTGACACCTATGCGAAGGCAGCCCGCCACGATTACCGCAGCGCGTTCGAGGAGCGTGCCCAGGAACTCGAGCATTTTTGCCAGCGGTATGGTGTACACCTGATGCAGTTGTCGACCGACGACGATCCGGTGAGTGCATTGCAGACCGCGCTCGGCAGAAGGACACACTAGTGGACCCGGCGCAGATCCCGTTGCGTGGCCTGCAACTCCCGGATGCTATCGGCTGGTGGCCGCTCGCGCCCGGCTGGTGGTTGCTACTCGCGCTGCTTGTACTCGGCGTCGGGCTATTGCTACGCGATGTGCTGCGCCGTCGCGCACACAGCGCAGCGCGGCGTCACGCGCTGCGACAACTTGAACAACACACCGCCGCCTTTGCCGATCACGGTAATGCGGTCACGCTGGGTATCGAAGTATCAGAGTTATTGCGCCGCGCGATGCTGGCTTATGCCCCACGTGGCGACGTCGCCGGGCTTGCGGGAGAGGCCTGGCTGGCCTGGCTGGACCGCGACCTGAAGGAGCCGCGGTTCCTGGATGGCGCTGGCCGCAGCCTGCTCGACCTGCCGTACCGTAACCCCGAGAACGCGCAGCAGTCCGCGGACATTGACGGGATGCTTGCCGCAGTCCGGGAGCGACTGCGGACGCCGGTCGGGGGGAGCGCCTGATGCTATCCCTGGCCTGGCCCTGGATACTGCTCGCGCTGCCGCTGCCGTTTATCGTTCGGGCAATGCTGCCCGAGGCTCGCCGCTTGCAGGAGGCCGGGCTACGAGTCCCGAGTATTGCCGGATTCGCGATGCTGACGGATCGCTCAAAGTCGGAGCAGTTGCTGAACTGGCGATTCTGGGTCGCGATGATCGCCTGGGTTTTGCTCGTTATCGCCGTCGCGCGCCCCGAGCGTATCGGAGACGAACTCGATGTTCCCGTTTCGGGACGAAATCTGATGTTGGCCGTCGACCTGTCGGGCAGCATGGACCAGAAAGACTTCGAACTCGGCAATCGCACTGTCGACAGGCTTACTGCGACGAAGGCAGTTGCCGCCGACTTCATCAGCCGCCGTGAAGGCGATCGCATCGGCCTGATACTGTTCGGAGAACGCGCGTACCTGCAGGTGCCGCTTACGCTCGATCGCGAGACAGTGAAGATCTTGCTGATGGAAGCGTTCATCGGACTTGCGGGAGAAAAGACCGCCATTGGCGATGCGATAACGCTGGCAGTGAAACGTATTCACGACCAGGAAACGGATGCGGGCGAGCAGGTCCTCGTGCTGCTGACGGACGGCGCCAATACCGCGGGCGAGATCGACCCCATGAAAGCGGCGGAGCTGGCCGCCCAGGTTGGCTTGCGCGTGTACACGATAGGTATCGGCGCGGAGCAGCTCGAGGTCGCGTCGATAATCGGCGGCCGGCGCCGCGTGAATCCATCGGCCGATCTCGACGAGGAGACGCTTACCGGCATCGCCAATCTCACGGGCGGCCGCTATTTCCGGGCGACGGATACTGCCACGCTGCAGGATATCTACCGGCTCGTCGACGAACTCGAGCCGGTCGAGGAGCCCGAAGCCGGCTTTCGCCCCGTCAAGTCGCTCTTTTATTTGCCCCTGTCAGGTGCGTTTGCCCTGGCCGCTCTTCTCGGCTTGCTGAGTCTTGCGCAGTCGCTACGCCTGCGCCGCTCGAGCGAGGTGCCGACACATGCTCGCTGATTTTCATTTCATAAGGCCGGAGTGGCTCTGGGCGATACCGGCCGTCATTGCGGTCGCGGTCCTGTTGGCGAAGCGTGAGCTCGGACCAGGAAACTGGCAGAACGTTGTCGACCCCGCGCTCATGCCGCACGTATTATCGGGCTCGGCGAACCGGGGCGGCGGTCTGCGCTGGTGGCTTGTCGGCCTGACAGGCGTCATCGCCGCAACGTCCCTTGCAGGGCCCGCCTGGCAGCGAATCGAGCAACCCGTGTTTCGCTCCGACCAGGCTCTGGTCGTGGCGCTCGATCTGTCGCGATCCATGGACGCCCAGGACGTGTCGCCGAGCCGCATGTTGCGTGCGCGGTTGAAAATTCTGGATTTACTCGAACTGCGGGCTAGCGGGCAGACCGCGCTCATTGTGTATTCGGCGAACGCATTTACGGTCACGCCGCTGACGAATGATACGGAAACGATCGCGGCGCTCGTCAACAGCCTGAGCACTGACATCATGCCGAGCCGCGGCAGCTATCCCACTGCGGCAATCCAGAAGGGGCAGTTGTTGCTCGAACAGGCCGGCGCGGGATACGGGGAGGTGCTGATGATTACCGATGGCGGTTCGTCACCGGCAGCCGAACGTGCGGCCCGCGACCTGCGTGAAGCCGGTTTTTCATTGTCGATTCTCGGTGCCGGTACGAAGCAAGGCGCGCCGATACCGAAGCTCGCGGGTGGCTTCGTCACAGACGGGTCAGGACAGATTGCGGTTGCGCGTCTTGAAGAAAGTTCGTTACGGAAACTCGCGGCGGCGGGTGGCGGGCGCTATGCAACGCTGACACCGGACGCTCGCGATCTTGACCATCTGCTATCGGGCGAGGTCGGCATGCGGCAGGCAGGCGACGACGCACTCGCCACCGACCAGTGGCACGAGGAAGGCCCCTGGCTTGCCTTGTTACTGCTGCCGCTCGGCGCGCTCGCGTTCCGGCGCGGCTGGCTGTTGATGCTCGTCGTGGCCATGTCGCCTATGCCGGATACCGCCGAAGCATCGTTGTGGGACGACCTTTGGCAGACGAAGGACCAGCAAGCGCAGCGGCAATTGCAGGACGGCAACGCGGACGACGCGGCTGCCCTGTTCAAAAACCCGGAATGGCAGGGTGTAGCGCAGTACGAGGCCGGCGCCTTTGTCGAGAGCGCGGCGCAATTTGCCGAGCAGGGTGACACACGCAACCTCTATAACCTGGGCAACGCCCTGGCGCGCCAGGGCGAGCTCGAATCGGCGATTGACGCGTACGAGGAGGTGCTGGAGACCGACCCGGACAACGCCGATGCCGAATACAACCGCGATCTTCTCAAGAAGCTCCTGGAACAGCAGGCGGAACAGGAGCAAAAGGGTGGCAAGCAAGAGTCGTCGAACCAGTCTGGTGATCAAAACCAGCAGTCCGACGATGAGAGTTCTTCCGATTCGGAGAATTCCGAGAACTCGTCTCAGGCGAACAGTGAACCCAGTGAACAGGATGGGTCGCAACGCGACCAGGATATGAGCGAGGAAGACATGCAGGCCTTGCAGGAGGAACTGCAGCGCGCGGCGGAGGAAGCCGAACAGGGCGACCAGGAAACACAGCAACTGACGCAGGAAGAACTCGAGGCATTGCGCCGGGCACAGGAACAGCATCAGGCCATGGAACAATGGCTGCGGCGGATTCCGAACGATCCGGGCGGTCTTCTGCGGCGCAAGTTCCGCTACCAGTATCAGCGCATGGGGCGCGACCAGGACGGCAATAACCTGTGGCCGGACGACGAGGTGCAACCGTGGTGAAATCAGCGAACGGCAAAGCACGGTGCATCGCGTGGATGCTTACTGCGGCATTGCTGGCAACGTCGATGGCACAGGCCGGTGTAACGGCACGTGTCGATCGCAACACGATCGATCTCAACGAGTCGTTTCTTCTCGAAGTTGTCGTCGACTCCGACGTCAATATCGAACCGGATGTAGCGGCGCTTGAAGAGAACTTCACGGTTGGCCAGCGTTCGCAGCTCAGCAATACGATGTATGTCAACGGTGAGATTACGCGCAGCCGTACCTGGACGTACCAGCTGATGGCAAACAAGGTCGGTCAGTTCGAGATTCCGCCGGTGTTGGTAGGCGCGGAGGAGAGCCGGCCGATTTTGATGACCGTGCGTCAACCGGCAAATTCGCCGCCGGGCGAGGCGGATGTATTCATAACAAGCGAAGTCGATTACGACGAGACCTATGTGCAGGCGCAGGTGCTCTATCGCATCAAGGTATATCGTGCAGTGCCCACGCGGCAGCCAGCATTGCGCGACCCTGTGTTCGGTGGCGCCGAGGTCCTGATCGAGCTTGCTGGCGATGAGCGCAGCTACGAGGCGCGTCTCAATGACCGCACGTACAACGTCGTGGAGCGCGTGTACGCTGTGTTCCCGCAGGAAAGCGGTGAAGTGACGATATCGCCAGCACGATTCGAGGCTCGCGTGCTTCGCGATGGTCGCATCACGGGCCGCAAGGTATTCGAGTCCGAGTCGCAGACGGTCAACATTTTACCGATTCCTGCGCCGCCAGCCGACTTTCCCGGCGCGGCGTGGTTACCAGCGCGGGATTTGCAGCTGGGCGAGAGCTGGTCTCGCGAAGTGGACGAGTTATCTGCCGGCGAACCGATTACCCGTAACATCACTATCAGTGCCCTGGGCCAGCTGGAGACGCAGATACCGGCTGTCGAGCCGCCGACGGTCGACGGTGTCAGCATTTACCCGGACCGCCCCGAACTCACCCGTCGAATCGAGCCGGGCGGCATTCGCGGTGTGCGTAACGAGCAATACGCGATGATCGCCGTGAGCTCCGGCATGATGCGGCTGCCAGAACTGAAGCTGCCCTGGTGGGATGTCGCAGCCGGTGAATGGCGCGTCGCGAGCTTGCCGGAACGAACCCTCAACATCATTTCCTCAGGCGAGCCGGCCGTCGTTGATCCTGCTCCGCAGGTAGTCGCCCAGCCCGAACAGCGGCCGAACGCTGGCACTGTCACCGTGTATTCCGGGTTCTGGCGTCTCATTGCCGAGATATTGGCGGTACTGTGGTTGGTTACGGTAATCGCATGGTGGTGGTCAACGCGCCCGACACGTAAATACGAGCCGCGTGAGGCGGCGCCTCCGCCATTGCACAAGCAGCAGGCGCGGTGCCTCAAAGCGGCCCGCAAAGCCGCGCTCGACGGTGACGGCGCAGGCGTCAGGCAGGCCTTGCTCGACTGGGGCCGGCTGCAATGGCCGACGAACGCGCCCCGCAGCATTGGCGCGCTGGCCGCCCGGGTATCTGCACCACTCTCTGACGAACTCGACAAACTGTCCGACTCGGCCTACGGCTCGAATGGCACACGCTGGGATGGTGAGGCACTGGCGAGATACCTGCGCTCGTTCGCGGTCCTCGACGAAAACGCGAACGCCACACCCGACGACCCACTACCGCCACTGATGCCCCAGATCTGATCTTCGGGCGCTCGACCCGTTGCGATCGAGGCATGGCGGGCTCCCGGCATGCTTTCTTACCCTCATGGCTCGCTGCGCTGCGCTTTACTTCGGGTAAGAAACATCCCGGAAACCCGCCCCGGATAGCTAGCCACAATGCGTCCGGGGCGGAGTGTCGGGTGTTTGTTCGAGCGTCGTGCGGAGCGCTGCGAAGCAGGACGCCAGAGCAAGCGGAGGACGATGCGAGCGAGACAGGGATGTCGAGCGAGGTTAAGTGAGAACAAATACCCGGCATAAACGCCCGTGTAGAAATCTACACGCGTCACCGCAGCCCGCCTGAAATTTTCTACCAGGTACCAGTGCTTTCCATGGAAGCCCAGGGTTCCCGGGCGGGGAGGTCTTCGCCTCTCTGGATCAGTTCGATCGAGATGTTGTCGGGTGAGCGCACGAATGCCATGTGTCCGTCACGTGGTGGTCGGTTGATTGTGACGCCGGCGTCCATAAGTTTTTGGCATAACGCATAGATGTCGTCGACCTGGTAGGCGACATGGCCGAAGTTGCGGCCCTCGTCATAGTCTTCGGGGTCCCAGTTGTGGGTTAATTCGATCTGTGAGCTCTCGTCGCCCGGCGCGGCGAGAAATATCAATGTGAAGCATCCTTGTTCGCTGTCGTAGCGCCTGGTTTCGACGAGTCCGAGCTGGTTGCAGTAGAAATCGAGTGACTTGTCGACGTCGCTGACACGCACCATCGTATGTAGATACTTCATTAGAGTGTTCCGGTTGAAGTCGTTCGCTGAAAGAGATGACAATGGTCGTTCATTGCGGCGCGGCGGGCAACACGTGTACGGCATACGTACGATCACCCTCGATCTTGACGATACGCTCTGGGAAATCGGCCCGGTTATCAGGCGCGCGGAACGCTGTCTGCATGACTGGCTTGCCGGTAACTTCCCACGTGTTGTCGAGATGCATGAGCCTGACGATATCGTCGAATTGCGCGCCCAGGTGATCGCCGAGTTCGAAGACCGGTCACACGACCTCACGTTCGTGAGACGCACGGTTTTGTCGCGCATGGGAGTGGCGGCGGGCTACGGTGATGGCTTCGTCGAGGAAGCGTTTGCGATCTTCGACAAGGAGCGCAACACGCTCGAGCTGTTTCCGGACGCCAGGCCTGCCCTCGAGTCGCTTGCGAGTCGCTATACACTGATAGCCGTGACCAATGGCAATGCGAGGCTCGACCGCATCGGCATCGATGATCTGTTTGACGGATTCGTGTCAGCACGCTCGGCGGGGGCCGCGAAGCCTGCGCGCAGGATTTTTGACGCGGCCGTAAGTGCTGGTGGTGCTGAGGCACACGAGACCTTGCACGTCGGCGACCATCCCGAGGTGGACGTCAACGGCGCACGCGCGGCTGGACTGAAAACGGTTTGGCTCAATCGCAATGGTAGGGACTGGCCGAGTAAATTACCGCAGCCTGACGGCGTCGTACACGATCTGCAGGAACTGGACCACCTGCTCATCGAACTGGAAGGTGTGCAGTGACGGCGCCGCTGATTCTCTATACCCCGGGTCTTCTGCCCAAGCCGGAGCCAGGGGTCCACAAGGTGGCTCTGCGACGCTGCCTGGTCGAGGGCCTGCGGCGAGTGGACCCGGAGGTTGCCGGCGAGATCGCGAACAGGGCGCACAGTTTCGACGTCGTCGCCTGGACATACGACTTCTACCGCGAGCATCGCGATTTCTCACTCGACGCCGCAGCTATCGATGCGCTCGTCGAGCAAGCGGGGCCCACCGAGCAGGACATTGCCATCGCGTCGGCGACCGGCAAACGGTTATTGCGCTGGATCTACCGTGTTGGCGACATGTTTCCGTTCCTGATTCCGCATCTTGCGAGCGAACGTGTGGAATTGCATTTGCGTGATCTTCGGCGCTACGTACGCAACGGCAATGCCATCGGCGATCACACGCGCGAAATGCTCAAGATGCCACTGCGCGCCGCCGCGGAATCGGGGCGGCCGATAATGCTCATAGCGCACAGTATGGGCTCTGTCATCGCTTACGACGCGTTGTGGGAGATGAGCCACGTTGGCCGTGACGAAATTGAAGTGAGCCTGTTACTGACGACGGGGTCGCCGCTCGGCCAGAACTACCTGCAACGGCGCATTTTCGGCAATGACCGGTCTGGTGAGGACCGTTATCCGACGAATATCTCGCGCTGGATCAACCTCGCCGCCGCGGGTGACATGACGGCAATCGATCCGGTCCTGAAGAACGACTTTGGGGAGATGGTCGACCTGCAGCTCATCGAAGACATTGAAGATCTCGAGATCTTCAATCACTTTCGGTTGAACGGCGAATTGAACGTACACGCCGAGTACGGCTACCTCGTCAACAAGGTCACGGCCGGTATTGTCGCCGATTGGTGGCGCACCCGGCGTGAGCCGGGAGGCTAGGCTTCAGGTAATGTCGAGATTCGGTTTGATAACGATGTCGATGCGGCGGTTCTTCTGCCGGCCCGACTCCGTCTCGTTGCTCGCAACCGGACGGGTTTCCCCGTAACCCGTGGCAATCAGGCGATAACTCGGAATGCGCATCGCGTTGATCATGTATTGCTGCACCGACTCCGCGCGTTCTTGCGACAGCTTCTGGTTGAGGTCGTCACCGCCATGGGAATCCGTATGGCCCTCGATGATCAGCTCACTGCGCGGGAAGACGTCGATCGCTTTCTCGACTTTGGCGAGCAGGTCGAAGTTCGCCGGTTTCAACTGCGATGCACCGCTATCGAACTGGAGGCCGACGAGGCGCATGATGATCGTGTTGCCCTGACGGAAGACTCGCGCTTCCTCGTTGTGGAACATCTTTTCGATTTGCTCGAACTGTTCCTTGATGCGCGCCTGCGCCTCGATGCGCTGTATCAGGGCTGCGCGCTCCGCGGTGGCGCCGCCAAGGCGTTCGTCGAGTACGCGTAATTCCTCTTCCATGTCCGCGACACGGCTAGCATTCTCATCGTTCTCCTGCTGCAGGGCCTGCTTTTCGTTGCGCAGATTCTCCACAAAGGCGACGAGCTCGGCGGCGAGCCGGTCCGGGCCGTCCTGCATGTCGGGAATGACATCCGCGGCTCCGGCGACTGCCCGCATCGGCTCTTCCCATGCCAGTACGAGCTGTTCGGCCGTCATATCCTTGTCGCGGACCCTGAGCACGATTTCCGAGAGATAGATGGCGTGTTTTGCCTCGTAATTGGCTCGCATCGCGAGGCTGCGCGGCAGGTCGGTGTCGTAGCGATTTTCGTTGAGTTCACGTTCTGCATCGGCAAGCAGTTGTTTGGCCTTGCCAAGCGTGAGCGGCGCATACCGGCCAACGCGACGGCGATCAGCGTCAGAAAGCAGTTGTCGCGTCTCGCTCAGATACTGTGCCTTGATAGCGACGAGTTCCGCGTCGCGATACAGGCTCGTGGCTTCGATCTCGCGGCGCTTCGCACTTTTCAGGTTGCCGGCTTCCAGGTAACGGATCGCGTCGCTGAATTTGCGTTGCGCCTGTGCCCAGAGTTCGGCGGAGAGCTGCGGCGCTTTGGCGTTAGCTGCATCCTGACGACTCTTCAGCGCCTGTGCGAGGGCAGTACGTGCCAGGCTTGCAGCCTCCTGCGCCGTCTTGAAGTGATTCGCGGCCTCGGCCGCATTGGAGCGCACGTAGTCGATGTTGCGACCACGCTCCAGTGCCGACTCGGCATCACGGTATTCCTTCATGCCGCGTTCGTAGCTGCGCGGTGCCAGCCATTTGGCTTCGACGGCGTCGGCCGCCGTCTTGGCAGCGTCGGCGTCTTTGAAAAAGGTGTTTCTCAGTTCGTCTTGCGCCAGCGCGCTGACTGCGCCCAGCACCAATGTGCCCAACATTAGGAGTCGTGGCAGTGTCGATTTAGCGACCATTTACTTGTTCCCTGGTTTGTTCGTCAGGAGAACTGCCCAAGCGATTGGCAGTTGCAGCCCGATATTACATATGCTGCGGCCCTAATTCTGTGGACCGCGTCGCCGATTTTCGCTGATTTCTCTACGAATTCCGTAATTATTTTACCGCAATGTCAACGTTGCATTACCAGGCAGGCGATATGTTGCAGAGCAGCAATCCAGTTCTCGGGCAAATCGGCATGTGACCGATGTCACTTTTTCCCCACTTACTATGTCGTGTTGGGGATTTTGTGCTGTACCTCACAGTCGCTGATCTGCGTCAGGCGTAGTCTGATTCCATGTCTGCTAAGTACTACACACAGTTCGTTCTTACTGACACGGCGTATCGTGGCGGTAATGAATTCAGTGGTGTGGTCGAGCTGAGCCAGCCGATGGACCAGCACACGGATACGCGAGACATAGAGGCCGCACTGGCCCGAAATTTCGACCTGCACCGGAGCGCCGTCAAGCTCCTGAGCTGGTCAAGACTGCATTAGGTTCTTCTGGCGCGCTACAGGATCATTGGATTCCCCCTGACTCTCCCGGCTTCGGCCGGGATTTTTTTTTGGCGAGTGCCATACGGTGTTTCCCGGTTACTGTGGGAGCGCGCCCCAGCGCGCGATGTTCGTACAGCAACGGCGCGCTCAAACCCAGATTGCGTCCCAGAACGGATACCTCCCAACGGACGAGACCAGACCGGCTCGTACAGGATTCAGGACAATGTACCGCGCGATATCTTCCAAACTCTCTTCTCTGCGCACGGCGTGATCGTGGAATCCTGGTTGCCAGACAGGTCCGTGACGACTCGCAATACGGTTAATACGCCTCGCCGCATAAGACTTGACGGTATTGACGCATGTCGAAAGTGCCCGGGTACCGGTCAGTTGTAGGAGCCAGTGCAAGTGATCCGGCATAACGACAAAAGCCAGCGATTTCGCATGGTGCTGCTCACGAGTGATTGCCTCGACGACAATGCGCCCGAATTGAAAGTATGCGAACAAAGGCTTGCGCCCGTACGTAGACGTAGTGACGAGATAGATCTGGTTCTTGATGCTGCAGCGGCCGTGCCGAAGCGATCGCGAGCCTCTCACGGGATATTGGGGGCGCAGCATATGTTAGATCTTGCGATGCTGCACTTCGTCCGAGAAGTTCCGATTGTTGGTGGTTGATTGGGAAATAGCGCTGTAGCGCAAATCGCGCGCTGGGGCGCGCTCCCACAGAATCTCTCATGCCCACAGTCGACTTGAACATGCCCACAGCCGCCTTGAACATGCCCACAGCCCGAATGAATTGTGCGAAAATGCGCGTCCGGTAGTGTGCCGGCAAGCGAATCTATGAGCAGCAGCAAACACAAATTTCACGGCATTCCGATTATCGAGAGCGGCCGCAAGTACCAGACGGACGAGGGTTTCTCGGCGATCAAGAACGGCGTCAAGCATCGCGGCGACGCAGAGCCGATCGTGCATGGCCAGAAACCGAAGTGGCTCCGCGCGAAGATGCCGTCCGGCAAGGGCTATTCCAATACCCGGGATATCGTTCACGAACATCGCCTGAGCACGGTTTGCGAAGAGTCGATGTGCCCGAATGTCGGCGAATGCTGGAATGCGGGTACGGCGACGATCATGGTGCTCGGTTCCGTCTGTACTCGGGCTTGTCGTTTCTGCGCCGTCGACACCGGCAACCCGAAAGGCTGGCTCGATGCAGAGGAGCCGGCTAACACCGGTCGCGCCGTGCAATTGATGGGCCTCGAATACGTAGTCATTACGTCGGTCGATCGCGATGACCTGGCGGATGGTGGCGCCGCTCATTACGCGGCCTGTGTCCGGGAGATCAAGAATCGCAATCCGCAGACGGCCGTTGAGGCGCTGACGCCCGACTTCAACGGCGTACGCGCTCATGTCGAGGTAGTTGTAGACTCCGGCCTCGACGTATTCGCGCAGAATGTCGAAACGGTCAGGCGTTTGACGCACCCGGTTCGTGATCCGCGCGCGGGTTACGAACAAACGCTCGACGTGCTGCGGCACGCAAAACAACATCGCCCGGATGTCCTTACCAAGACCAGCCTGATGCTCGGACTCGGTGAGCGCGACAGCGAAATTATGAAAACCATGGACGAATTGTGCGAAGCAGATGTCGATATCCTGACGCTCGGCCAGTACCTGCGGCCGACACCGAACCATCTCGCCGTCGAGCGATATGTCACGCCCGAGGAGTTCGACACCTACCGTGCAGAGGGACTTGAGCGAGGCTTCATGGAAGTTGTCGCGGGTCCGATGGTGCGTTCGAGTTACCGCGCCGAGCAGGTCCTGCAGAAAAACAATGTCGGACTCGCTGTCGGTTGATACCTGCGCTGATCCCTACCGGATGCCATCATGATTGAATTCTTTGCCGAATACGGTTTGTTTCTGCTGAAAGTTGCGACGGTTGTGGTCGCGGTTGTCATCGTCATTTCCGTGGCCGCGGCCGCCGGCCGCAAAGCGACGCAGGAAGGTCTCGAGGTCGAGCACCTCAACAAGAAATACAAGTCGATTGCCGGAGCGCTGCGTAAGGCAGTACAGAAAAAAGACGAGCGCAAGAAAACAGCGAAGGAGGAGAAGAAGCGGCAGAAGGCTGAGGAAAAGAGTGCGGCGCGCCCGCGCTGTTTTGTTATCGATTTTAAAGGTGATCTCAAGGCAAGCGCCGAGCCTTCGTTGCGCGAGGAAGTCAGCGCGGTTCTCGATGTCGCGACGCCCGATGACAAGGTCATTGTCCGCCTCGAAAACCATGGCGGCATCGTTCATGAACACGGCCTTGCGGCATCGCAGCTTGCACGCATCCGGGATCGTGATATCCCGTTAGTTGTGTGTGTAGACAAGGTCGCCGCAAGCGGTGGTTACCTGATGGCCTGCGTCGCCTCGAAAATCTACGCAGCACCATTCGCTATCCTCGGCTCGATCGGTGTGCTGGCACAGATTCCGAACTTCCGCCGCTTGCTGGACAGCCACGGCGTAGACTTCGAACAGATTACCGCCGGTAAGTACAAGCGGACGGTAACAATGTTCGGCAAGAATACCGACGAAGATCGCGCCAAGCTCAAGGAAGAACTCGAAGACGTACACGCCCTGTTCAAGTCGGCGGTCAGCAAGTACCGGCCCGACCTCGATCTCGACAAGGTTGCTACGGGCGAACACTGGTACGGTACGCGCGCCCTCGAGTTAGGACTTGCCGACACCATTCTGACGAGCGACGAACTGTTGCTGGAGCTCGCGAAAGAAAGCGATCTCTACCACCTGAGCTACAAGATCAAGCAGCCGCTACAGAAGCGCCTGATGTCGAATATCGACGGCGCCATCGAGAACGTCGATGCTGCCGGCTGGCGCCGCCGCTTCGAGTCTCGCCTGCCGCGGAGCCCTTGGAACTGAGTCAGGCGCAAGCGGTCAAAAGCGGTACGATTGCGTGACAGCGCGAGCGGCTATAATGGTGCGACGGCCCAAGGAGCAGCCATGGCAAAGCGACACCTGAAGTACCTGATTCCAATGATATTTGTGGCATGCGTCAGCGTCGCCTGTTCGAGCTCGCCGACTGGTCGCTCGCAGGTCATCCTCAAGTCCGACCAGGAGCTCGCCGTCGAATCGGCCCGCCAGTTCGCGGAAATGAAGTCGAACATGCCGCTGGAAACGGATCGCACAAAAATCGACTACATCCACTGCGTGGCACAGGCCGTCGTCTTGCAGCTGGAGCCCGAATACCGGGATCTGGACTGGGAGATGGCGATCTTCCAGTCTGACGCCGTGAACGCGTTTGCGATGCCGGGTGGAAAGATCGGCGTCATGACCGGCATTCTTAAAGCGGCCGAAAACCAGGATCAGCTCGCTGCAGTCATCGGGCATGAGATAGCGCACGTCACGGCGCGTCATGCCAACGAGCGGGCATCGCGTGGCTCTTTCTCCAACGTCGGCGTACAGGTTGCTGCCGTACTCCTCGGCGGTGGCCACCAGGGTGCTACCTACTCAGCCTATGAGGCGCTGCAGGCCGGCGCTGCGCTGGGCATCATGCTGCCGTTCTCCCGCTCCCAGGAAAGCGAGGCCGATGTGATCGGACTGGACTACATGGCGAAAGCCGGCTTTGATCCGCGCGAGAGTGTACCGCTGTGGCAGAACATGGACGGGGAAGCGGGCGAAGCACCCGCGGAAATCCTGTCGACCCATCCATCCAGCGAAACGCGCATCGATCAGCTCGTCGGCCAATTCGGCACTACGCTGAAGCTCTACAACGAAGCCAAGGAAGCGGGCCGCATACCGAATTGCACGATGGAGTGACTGTCTCCAGCGGCTTTCGGGATCATTTTTCTGCACGGTCGGCGCATTACGCGCGCTACCGGCCGCATTACCCGGCTGAGCTGTTTGACTTCCTTACCAGCCTGACTGCAAAGCACTCACTCGCCTGGGATTGCGCGACCGGTAGCGGCCAGGCCGCGATTGCGTTGAGCGCAAATTTCGAGAACGTCGTCGCAACCGATGCGAGCAAGGCACAGATCGACGCGGCAGTCGCACATCCCGGCGTCACCTATCGGGTTGCAGCCGCGGAGGATTCGCAGCTCGACGCCGGGTCCATCGATCTCATTACCGTTGGTCAGGCCTTGCATTGGTTCGACATCGAGCGATTCTTTGCCGAAGCAGAGCGTGTGCTAGTGAGCCACGGCGTGCTGGCGGCCTGGTGCTACGAGCTTTGCCGGGTATCGGATACCTGCGATGCCGTGGTCGCCGAACTCTATGCGGAGATTGTCGGCGAGTTCTGGCCACCGGAGCGGCGGCTGATCGAAACCGGCTACGCCGGTATCGCGATGCCTGGACGCGCCCTCGAGTCGCGCGACTTCCATATGAGTGCGTCGTGGTCTGTCGCCGACATGCTCGGCTATCTGCGAACCTGGTCGGCCTGCGCCCGTTACCGGCAGGAACATGGCGATGACCCGGTCTCGAAGATAGAGACGGCCTTGCGGGCCGAATGGGGTGAAGGGCATCGACCGGTAACGTGGCCGTTGACATTACTGGTCTCCAGGCAGTGAATTAGTGTCCCTCGGGGTTTTTTGCGAAGATGGCGGCTCCGAGCTACCGATCTGAGCACTTGAGCGAAGTCTTTTCCATTGTCCGACGATGTGCGCTGCTGCTGACACCAGTCATGCTGGCCGGCTGTACGTTCATCGAAGATCTCTATTCCGGCACGCAGGGACATGAGCGCGCACGCGCCGTGCCGCTCGAGGCGCGCCCGGTCGAAGAACCCATCGCCCGCAATTACTTTGTGCTGGAGTCACCGCAGCAGTCGGTCGTTGGCTCGCCGCAGATCGTCTACACAAGTGAAGAAAACACATTGTCTGACCTCGCGCGTGAATATGGTCTGGGGTACGACGAGATCATTTTCGCAAATCCCGACGTCGATCCGTGGTTACCCGGTGACAAGACGCCGATTTTGCTGCCGACGCAGTACGTCGTTCCCGACGTGCCGCGCGAAGGCATCGTGCTGAATATCGCGTCGAAGCGCCTGTTCTATTTTCCCAAAGTAGCGGAAGGTGAATCGCAAACGGTCATGACCTATCCGATAGGTATTGGCCGCGTCGGTTGGGAGACGCCGCTCGGCGCGACCGAGGTCGTGTCCAAGGCGACCGACCCGCACTGGTATGTACCTGCGTCAGTACGTCGCGAACACGCCGATCTCGGCAACCCGCTGCCGTCTGTTGTGCCCCCCGGGCCGGACAATCCCTTAGGTGCCTACGTGTTGAAGCTGGAAATGCCGGGCTATTTGATACACGGCACGAACCAACCTTATGGCGTCGGCATGCGAGTCAGCCACGGCTGTGTGCGACTGTATCCCGAAAACATCGAGTTGTTATTTTCGCTCGTCGAAGTGGGCGAGCCCGTGCGCATCATCAATGAACCCTATCTGCTTGGGCGCCGTAACGGTGAACTGTATTTCGAAGCGCATCAACCGCTCGAAGACGATGCGATTCTTCCAGCAGATCGTCTCGACGCACTGCTTGCACAGTCCGAATCGGCTTCGAACCTGAGTCAGCGAGACGCGGACCATATTCGATCGATTGCGAGTAATGCAAATGGCGTCGCCATGCTGGTTAGTTATCATGATACCGACGAAGTACTGGCGCGCGCGAGACTGGTACGCAATACCGTCGAGGCTGACCCGGACGCACCTACGCTGAGCGAAGTCCGGGAGATAATGGACGAGGTCATGGCGGAGGAACTCGTCGAAGAGCCCGTCGAGGAAAAAGATTTGTGAGCGAATGGCTCGACTTGATGCTCGAGGAAATCGCTCGCAAAAAACGTGAAGCCCGCGAAGCCGAAGAAGAACAAAAACGTCGTGAGCCGGACGACGAAGTGCCAGACACCGATCAATCGAAGTAGCGCAAAAATTCCGCCGGCAACCTGTCCAGTTCGATCGCGGTATCGTCGGGGTCTGGCAGCGGGCTCGAGTTGTAGGTATTCCAGAACAGCATCGACTTCCCGGCATGTTCGGATTGCGCCAGGTCGTGAAGCAGCGCAGCCATCGCTTTGCCCGTGTACGTCGGCTCCAGGTCGAGGTTCAACTGCCCGGATGCGAGCTCGACAGCGGCGTCCGTTGCGTCATTGCTGACGGCATAACCGTCGCCGAAGAACTCGTGGCGAACCTCGATGAGCGCGCGGCTGGCGAGATTCGCCGGGATCGAGGTATCGATCCGGTTCAGCATTGTCGCGGTCTTGACCATCAGGTGATCGAGTCGCCGCCGATTCATTATGATTTCCGGAGACACCCTTACTGCCTGCACTTCAATTTCTTGAGCGGCCAGCGCGAGCCCTAAAGCAAGTCCCGCAGCCGAGCCCATCGTGCCGGTCGCGATATAGATTCTGTCCGGCGCAGGTATCTCGAGAGCCGTAATTTGCGCCGCGAGTTCCAGGCCCGCGTTGACGTAGCCAACGGTTCCGAGCCAGGAAGAACCACCAATCGGGATCAAGCACACATTCCGGCCTTGTACATGCCGACGCATCGTTTCTACGCGACTGTGATAGCTGCCTCCGTAGCGAACAATCTCTGCGCCGTTCGCCAGTAGCAGCCTCAAGGTCTTCGCGGCGGCCGCAGTTCTGACCTGATGCGACGTCAGGCAGGTGCAGGGCAGATCGAGTTGCTTTGCGTACAGGGCGGTCGCGAGCACATGATTGGATGCAGCGGTGCCGAACGTCGCAACGCGGTCTGCATTTCTTGCTTGCGCGCGTCGCAGCAGGTACTCGAGTTTGCGAAGTTTGTTGCCTCCATAAAAGGAACTCGTGAGGTTGTCATATTTGATGCTGATGCGACATTTCGAACCTGCAAGAGACACGACCTGTTCACCGACCGGCGTTGGCAGCTCCGCAAACACCAGTTTGTCGAGGTGTTTGGCAAGCGCGGGATACGCATTGGCGAGGTGGTCTGTCATGGTAGTGCCACGATAATCGCAATCAGCGATGGCATAAGCAATCGCCACTGATTAGAATGTTTCCACGATTATCTGACTCGTAGAGTCCGGTTCTGCTCTACGGAGTGCCAAGCTTACGGAGTACTAGTTTGTCAGATGCGTTTGACCGCGGGATTACGGTCACAGAAATTGCGGCGATGGGTCAGCCTATCGACGCGACCCCCGAAACCACGGCTGCCTTCGTTGGCCGTGCGCTTCGCGGTCCCCTCAATACTCCGGTTCTCCTTCAAAACTTTGGCGACTTCCGGCGCCGGTTCGGCGACATCTGGTCGCGTTCCAGCCTGGGCCCGGCCGTGCGCCAGTTCTTCGAGCACGGTGGCAAGAACCTGTATGTCGTACGTGTCGCCAACAATGCACGCGGCGCAATGATCTGTCTTCCAGCGAGCGGTTCGGCGCTCGTCTTGCGCTCTTTGGAACCGGGATCCACGGAATCTGTGCGCGCAGCAGTTGATTATGACGGCATCGACGATGGTAATGACGAGCTGTTCAACCTGACGTTGCAGCGCATTGATCCGCAGTCGGGGCTCGTCATCGACCAGGAGATGTATCGCAAATTGAGTTTCGTCGAAGAGGCTGACACGTTTGTGGCAGACGCGTTGCTTTCGTCCTCGTTGGTGCGGGTTGAGAACCCGTATCCAACTCATCGCCCTGAGGCGACCATGCTCAGTCACGCCCGCCCGGGATCGGAGTACATCAATCACGTCCAGGACGGGACCGATGGCACTGAGTTGTCAGACTACGACCTGGTAGGCTCGCACCGTGATGGTCACGGGCTGTTCGCACTGGAGCAGGTCGACGAATTCGATGTTCTCTACGTGCCGCCGCCTGGCAAAGGAATCGACGTCGGGCCAACGGCAATTCTTGCGGCCGAACGCTATTGCCGCCGCCGCGGTGCCATGCTGATCGTCGATCCGCCGCGCAGTTGCGCCACTGCAGAAGATGCCGTGCTCGGCGTGCGGCAGCAGGGCTACGCGAGTCCGAATATGCTCGGATATTTTCCGCGCCTCGCGAGCCGGCGGGACAAGGACGCTGAGCCGCGTGCGATGGGTGGGGCGCTCGCGGGATTGCTGTGCAAACTCGATCGAACTTACGGACCCTGGCAGGACCTCGACCAGCAGGGCCTCGGATTCCGCAGGGACCTGGCTCCGGCAGTCGACGTCAACGATGACGACGCGACCATGTTGGCGCGTGAGGGCATCAACGTCATCGCGCCGGGACCCGCCGGCCGTGCCCGCGTGACGGGCTCCATGACGATGGCGCGCGGCAGTGAACAGCAACGGCCGCTCGTGAACCTGTCCGTGCGCCGCCTGTGCCTGCGTATCGTCAACGCCATCGAACAAGCCACGCGCTGGGCTGTATTCGAACAAACTGACAAACACCTCGCAAAACGCATTCAAAGCCAGGTCTTCGCCTATCTCAGCGCACTTGTCGACCTGGGCGCCTTTGCCAACGACCGCATCGACGTGCAGTGCGATGCCGGATTATGCAAAAAGGACGACGGCGCCAATCATGGATTCTCCATACTCATAGCCTTCCAGCCGCGAGAGTGCAGTAAACCGATCTCCTTCACGTTGCACCAATCCGTTGAAGGTTTTCGGGTGGCCAGTACGGCATTCGCGCCGGTTGCTGAGGACTGCGCCTAGCCACAGTTCCTCCTGCTGGCGGAGGATCTGATGCAACATGCCAATGGCGAAGGCGAATAGTATGAACAAACGTCAATTGCTCGCAGTTATTGCGACGTTCACGCTGACAGCCGCTGGGTGCGGCGGCGGATCGGGTGGTGCGCCGCAGTCACCACCACCGCCACCACCCCTGCCGGTGACGAAGGCAGAAGCGTTCCAGTTCCTCAACCAGGCCACTTTCGGTGCCACGGAAGTTGAGGCACAGCGTGTCATCAGCATGGGCCTCGAAGGCTGGATTGATGATCAGCTGGCGCAACCGGCATCGCTACAATTGCCGCATCTGAGAGGTCTGCCGCGACCGCAGTTTCTGTTCGAGTTACAGCCGGACCGTGTCGACATCTGGTTTCGCAATGCATTGCATGGCCCCGACCAGTTGCGTCAACGAGTCGCCTTTGCATTGTCGGAAATCATGGTCGTATCGCAGCTGGGCGTGCTCGGCAACATGACGTATTCGCTCGGTGACTATTACGACGTGCTGTCCCGAAATGCGTTCGGTAATTACCGCGACCTGATCGAAGAAGTGACGCTGCACCCGGCAATGGGCGTTTACCTGAGCATGCTGGGTAACGAACGGCCGGATCCGGTTCTGAATATCCGCCCTGACGAAAATTACGCACGCGAACTCATGCAACTGTTCTCGATTGGCCTGGTCGAGCTGAATATCGACGGCTCCGTGCGAGTCGATGACGACGGCAACCCGGTTCCGACCTACGACCAGTCGATCATCGAAGGATTCGCGCACGTTTATACTGGCTGGAGTTATGCCGGCGCTCCGTCATTCAGGCAGGCGCGCCCGACAGACTTCAACCAGGTCATCCCGATGCAGCTCTATCCCGGGTTTCACGATGTCGGGCCGAAGAAGCTCCTGAATACAGTGGAGTTGCCGCCGGGGCAGTCCGGCGATCAGGATCTCGCCGGCGCGCTGGATAATGTGTTCAATCATGCGAACGTCGGCCCGTTCATCGCAATTCGGCTGATTCAGCGACTCGTGACGAGCAATCCGTCGCCGGGCTATGTGCAGCGGGTCGCTCAGGTGTTCAACAACAACGGTGCAGGCGTGCGCGGCGACCTGGGTGCCGTCGTCAAGGCGATCCTGATGGATCCGGAGGCCCGGCCGGACATGCCGATGGACCTCGACGGCAAGCTGAAAGAGCCGTTGCTGCGCCTGACACAGGTGTGGCGGGCCTACGACGCCCAGTCCGCGAGTGGCCGGTATCCTCTCGTCGCAGCGTTCATCCTTTTCGGCCAGGGACCGCTGCAGTCGCCGTCCGTGTTCAATTTCTTCAGCCCGTCCTATTCACCACCGGGCGAGATTCGAAACAGTGGGTTGGTAGCGCCCGAGCTGCAGATCGCAACCGAATTTCAGAACACCTACGTCACCAATTTCTGGTTCTTCCAGACTTTCGGGCTAAACCAGACAAGTCCTGACCTGGAGGAAGACGACATTTTCATCGACATCAGCGAGGAGATGGCAGTTGCCGCTGATACTGATGCACTAATTGACATGGTTGCCGACAAGCTGCTGGCCGGGCAAATCTCTACCCCGTTGCGCCAGGAAATAATCGGCATCATGGCGCTGATACCGGACACCGAAACTGCGCTGCGTGCTGCGGAAGCAATCTACCTGGTTGTCTCATCACCCGAGTTCGCCTGCCAGAAGTAGCGGCAAGAGCAGAGCGGAGAAAAGATATGACAAGAATG
>Ga0255052_10000820_pt1 | contig 24451 bp, 22 predicted proteins | sample JV7_2_21_MG_FD_188632 | JGI IMG/M metagenome (GOLD analysis project Ga0255052, IMG submission 188632) | Seawater microbial communities from Jervis Inlet, British Columbia, Canada - JV7_2_21 | ecosystem: Environmental > Aquatic > Marine > Inlet | place: Canada: British Columbia | collected... | reverse complement strand
AATTTCCGAAGGTGGCTGCCGTCTTCGTTGTTCCGCATGGTATTAACGGCAATTTGCGTGCACTTGTATTCGAGCTGGCCGCCGCCGATCGTGCCGATTGTCTCGCGTTCCGTAACGAGCATTTTTGCGCCAACTTCCCGGGGAGCGGAACCCCGGACACCCGCGACGGTAACGAGCGTGCAGGTATTGCCTTCAGCTATTTGTTCGTTCAGATCATCAATCCACTCGTTCATGACGATGCTCCTTCCGCTTTTATTGCTGTCACCGCCTTCAATACAGACTCGGGCGTTGCAGGCGCATCCAGGTGAGGACGGCACTTGTCACTGCCCACGCAGGCTACGGCATCCCGAATCGCATGAAATACCGACAGGGCCAGCATGAGCGGCGGCTCGCCCACGGCCTTGGAGCGGTAAATCGTTTTCTCGCGATTCGGCCCCGCTTCGAGCATCTTCGCCCTGAAATCCACCGGCAGGTCCGAGCAGGTTGGAATCTTGTAGGTTGACGGCGCATGGGTCGTGAGCTCCCCGTCGCTGTTCCAGCAGAGCTCCTCCGAGGTCAGCCAGCCTGCTCCCTGGCTGAACCCTCCCTCGATCTGGCCCATGTCGATCGCGGGATTCAGCGATTCGCCGCAGTCGTGCAGGATATCGACCCGGAGAATCCGGTTCTCGCCGGTCAGCGTATCGATGATGACCTCCGAAACCGCTGCACCATAAGCGTAGTAGAAAAAGGGCCGCCCGCTGAACGTCGAGCGGTCGTAGTTGATCTTTGGCGTGCGATAGAAGCCCGTCGCAGACAGCGATATGCGTGCGAACCAGGCACGCTTTATCAGGTCTTCAAAATTGATGCTCTCCGCGCCAATCCGGACCTGGTTGTTGATGAACTCGATGTCGGCCTTCGGGACATCGAAGTGTTTCGCAGCAAACTTGATCAGCCGCCTTTTGATCTTCGCAGCGGCAGCCTGCGCTGCCTTGCCGTTGATGTCGGATCCGCTCGAAGCTGCCGTGGCAGAAGCGTTCGGCACTTTGCTCGTGTCCGACGCCGTCATTTTGATGCGGTCAATGTCGATCTGCAGTTCTTCAGCAACGACCTGCGCCACTTTGGTAAACAGTCCCTGCCCCATCTCGGTACCGCCGTGGTTCAAGTGAACTGTGCCGTCGGTATAGACATGCACCAGTGCGCCTGCCTGGTTCAGGTGGGTCGCCGTAAATGAGATACCGAACTTGACGGGCGTGAGTGCGATGCCGCGCTTGAGGATCTCGCTCTCTTTGTTAAAGGCCAGTATTTCCTTGCGGCGCTTTTGATAATCGGCGCTCTTCTCGACGGCCGATACTATTTCCTCGATGATATTGTCCTTGATCTTCTGCTGGTACGGCGTTATGTCTCTCTCGCCGATGCCATAGAAATTTTTCTTGCGAACTTCCAGCGGGTCCTTGCCAAGATACCGCGCTATTTCGTCAACCACATACTCGATGCCGAACATGCCCTGCGGACCGCCGAACCCACGAAACGCCGTATTGGAAACCGTATTCGTCTTGCAGCGATGTGAAACGATGCTTACATTTTCGAGGTAATAAGCGTTGTCGCAGTGAAACATCGTGCGGTCATTTATCGCGCCCGACAAATCGGCAGACATGCCGCAGCGCGACGCGAACATGAACTCGATACCCGCGATCCGGCCAGTACCATCGAAACCGACATCGTAATCGATGACGAAATCGTGCCGCTTGCCCGTCATGATCATGTCGTCGTCGCGGTCGAGGCGCAACTTACAGGCCCGTCCCGTTTTATTCGCCATCAGTCCGGCTATACAGGCAATCAGTGCCGGCTGGCTTTCTTTGCCACCAAAAGCACCTCCCATGCGGCGGCATTCTACGACAACATCTTTCGATTGTTTGCCGATTGCCAAAGCGACCAGGTGCTGAACCTCACCCGGATGCTGCGTGGAGCTGTACAGGTAGAGATCGCCGTCCTCGGCGGGGAGAGCCGCCGCGATCTGCCCCTCGAGATAAAAATGGTCCGCCCCGCCAACATTGAGGCTGCCTTTCAAGCGGTGTTTTGCATCAGCCAACGCCACCTGAGAGTCGCCTCGCGTGATCGTCTCGCTCGGCAAAACAAAGGACTCGGCCGCGAGCGCGGCGCGCGGATCGAGAATTGGTTCCAGGTCTTCGTATTCTATTGTTGCCAGCTTTGCTGCCTTGCGCGCCTGATCGACCGTTTCCGCGGCAACGGCGAACACGGATTGCCCCACGTACTGAACAAGTCCGGGTGCGAAAATCGGTTCGTCGGCCAGGACCGGCCCGCAGTTATTTTCACCCGGAATATCGGCCGCGGTCATGACGGCCACAACGCCGGGCGCCTGTCGAACAGCGCTGAGGTCCATTTTCCTGATTTTGGCGTGTGGCCTCGAACTCATGCCGACGGCAAGGTGCAGCAAATCCTGCCGCTCCGGTATGTCATCGACATATACGGCCTCGCCACTGACATGCAGGTGACCGCTGTCATGCGGTATCGGACTGCCGACCGCGCCCGCAATCGACTGGCCGGTGTCTTTCCGACCTGGCAAGGTCTTAGCGTCCATAGTCATATACACGGGGCGGTTCATTGCCGCTGGAATCGAGATAAAAGCGCTGCAGGAGATTGCCGCAAATCGCCCGGCGGTATTCAGCTGTCGATCGCATGTCCGTTATCGGGCTGAAGTCCCGATCGAGCGCCTCGATTCCGGCACGCACCGTATCCTCGTTCCACTCCTGGCCTTTTAGCGCAGCTTCACAATGAGCCGCTCGCTTCGGTACGTTTGCGAGACCGCCGTAAGCAATTCGAATGTCGGTAATGCCAGCACCATTGCGCCTCAATGAGTAAGCGCCGCAGACAGCAGATATGTCCTGGTCGAATCGCTTCGAGACCTTGTAGCTCTGCACCTGCATATCGCCTGGGCGCAGTGGCACAAGAATGCGCTCGAGGAATTCCCCGCGCTCGAGCGCCGTCTTTTGATAGCCGAGATAAAAGTCGCTGAGCGACATCTCTCTCGCCTGATCACCACGTCGCAATACCAAAGTGGTGTCGACAACCATTAGCGCCGGCATCGAATCCCCGATCGGCGAGCCATTGGCGATGTTGCCGCCAAGTGTGGCGGCATTTCGGATCGGTGGCGACGCGAATCGCAGAAACAGTTCCTCGAGCTCGGGATAGTGTTCGATGATCGGCAGCATCGCATCGCTGAGCGTCACTGCGGCGCCGATGTCGATATGTGTCTTCGTTACGCTGAGCTCTCTGAGCTGTTCAACGTTACCGGTATAAACAACCGTGCTCAGTTCCCTGTGTTGTTTGGTCACCCACAGGCCAACATCCGTTCCTCCTGCGAGGATAATTGCATCCGGACAGGTTTCGATGAGGCCTGCCAATTCGTCCACGTTTCGTGGCGAGAAGAACCTGCGCGTGCCATCGTCAACCGAGAGCATTGCCGGCCGAGTGGCAGATTTCAGGACCTCGATCTTTTTCTTTTCATCGGCTCCGCATTTTCCTTTCGCCGCAAACGGCTCCTCCAGCCAGGAATCTTTGACCGCCCGGTACCCGTACATTTCCTGAGCCGCTTCGATAATCGGCCGGTAGCCCGTGCATCGGCACAGGTTACCGGCAAGTGCATCATCGATCTCGCGCCGGCCAGGTCCTGCATTGTTCTTGTACAAGGCGAACAAGGACATGACGAAACCCGGCGTGCAGAAACCGCATTGGGAACCATGGTAATCGACCATCGCTTGTTGCACGGGGTGGAGTGAGCCGTCATCGCGCCGCAGGTTCTCGACAGTGATCAGCTCCTTGCCGTCGAGGGTCGGCAGAAACTGAATGCAGGAATTGAATGCCCGCACCCGGAGACGGCTATTGGACTGATCGAGTTCCGCAATCGCGACAGTGCACGCACCGCAATCGCCTTCCGCGCAGCCTTCCTTGGTGCCGATCTTTCGCAGGTCCTCCCGGAGATACTGTAAAACAGTTCGCGTCGGGTCCGGGTTCCGGATTTCGACGAGTTCTCCGTCAAGCACAAAACGAATGGTGTCCGGTGGACAACCGGTGTCCGGCGGCGTTCCTTTAGAATTACGGCCGGCGGTCATTTAACCTGGTAGTCCAACATGGCTATATTGATGGATCACTAGCTTCCCCGGTAAGTTGAGTAACTCCAGGGCGATACGAGCAACGGCACGTGATAGTGCTGATCGTTGGCGAGCGAGAATCGAATGACGACATCGTCGAGGAATGGCGGATCGTCGGCAAGCGCCGCGCCCGCAAAATAGGATCCAACCGCAAATTCGAGCTCATAGCTGCCCGGCCGATACGTATCGCCATCGAGAAGGGGCTGGTCTGTGCGTCCGTCGTCGTTGGTGACCGATGTCGCGACGAGATGTCTGCCATTCTCCAGCGAGAAAAGCTTGACTGAGATACCGGCCCCCGGCCTGCCGTGAGCGGTATCCAGTACGTGTGTTGTCAATTGCCCCATCAGCCTTTTCGTGCGTGCCTAATAGCGCTCAATAGTAGGCGATCTGGGTATGCTCCGGTAGTCGATCGGCCCCAATAAGTGGCGCAGCCGGGGCGATTGACCAGCTACTGTGCTACTTTTGCGGACCACCCTGACGACAGCGAACAATCTCTGAGGATCAGCGAGTCAGACGATGAAGGCACACCTTGTAACCGTGGTTCTTTGCGCAATGTCTGTCGTTGCGTGTCAGCCCCCGGCACACGAGCACGAATCGAAACCGGCGGATGTTGCCTATCTCAACATGCCGGGGATGGAAGACCTTGGACTGCCGTTTTCCGCTGCCGTGCGTGTGGACAATACACTCTATGTTTCAGGCAATATCGGCAACATACCCGGCACGCTCGATCTGGCATCGGGTGGCATTCAGGGTGAGACGAAGCAGACTCTCGACAACATCAAAGCGGTGCTGGAGCAATTCGGTTCCTCGATGGACAAGGTTGTGAAATGCACTGTTTTCCTGGCCGATATCGGCGAGTGGGGCGCGATGAATGAAGTGTACAGGACCTACTTCAGGAACCCGCCGGCCCGCAGCGCCCTTGGGACCAGCGGCCTTGCCCTCGGTGCGCGCGTCGAGATCGAGTGTATTGCGACGATGTAAAAAAACAGGGGACGGGCCTTGTTTTTCTACGGCTCCAGGAGATTATCGCGGCGCTTGCCCAGAGCCTTGATGCGGCCCTTGTCGAGCACATCGCCCAGCTTCTCTTTCAGATAGTCATCGGTCATCGCCGCCAGCGCTTTTTGCCAGCCGCCGCCAAGATGCAGTTTCTCGCCGCTTCGTACCTCCATATTCTCGACGTATGTCGGCAGCCCCCGCTTTTTTGAAAACGAGTTCTGGTGCCCTGTGAGTATCAGCTGCCAGTTATCAATGCTGTAAAGCATGTTGTCCTGTTGCCGGTCCTCGTTGTAGATCAGGGAATCGAATATATACATCGCCAGCCATTGTTCGTTTAGCGGACACCATGCTGAACTCCCTCTTCTGTTTGCGGATCGTTCCTCGTCGTTCTGCATACTGCGCGGTATAAATTGTAACGAGCCATTCTTGCCGCGAACCTCCCTCTCGACGGTAACGGGCACCATGCCGAGGTCGAGCAAAAGATCGAGACGATAGGTGGCGAGTTCTGGAAAAACACCCTTGGTTCGCGGGCTCGCGGAGAATACTGCCGAAACACTCTCGCCGAAGTGAGTAACGTTAACGATCCTCCGTCCCGACTCGGGGGTGGTTATCGGTGTTATCTCTCCATTGGCCAGAATCTGCTCCAGCTCATCGGCGCCCAGGGACTCGGACCTGAACCCCACCCTGCGCGGGTGAGCGACCGGGGCTGAAGTTGCCGACCCTTTTTCATTGACAACAGTCAGTGTCTCGCCTTCGATGATCAGCGCATTGCCGCTGCCCTTGTACGCAGCAGTCAACATGCCGGTGTCGATTTGGAGCACCCGGCCATCCAGGCGCTCGAGTACTCGACGCGTCAGTGTAGGCGTATGGCCGATAACGACGCGATTCGCGCCGACGGCCGCCAGGGCCCCGGCAAGCTTGTCGTCCTCGATCAGGGGCCCGCAGCCGACATTGCCGCGGTACCACATCGGGCTGCTCTGGCTGTGAACGCTTGCATCATTGAGGTTTTTTACCGTCCCAATTGCAGTTCTGATGTATGTCGGGCGATCCACATCATTGGACAGGGCCCCGAGTATTCCCGCGTGCCGGTGAAAGCTGTCGGTAGGGCTGAGAATTCCTTTGTCAATCAGCACTTCCGTTTGAGTGACGTAGTCGCGCACTTGAGACGTCAGCTTGCGATTGACGCCTTCCAGTCCGAGTTCGGCAACCAGCTGCGATAATCCGCCGTGTACGAATGCCGTGCCGTTGATCACGATCATCAACGGTTTCGACATCAGCCAGGGCCCGTATGCTCCATTCGGGCCAAAGGCACGTCGATGCCCGAAAAACCCTGCAGGGTATTTTCCCTGGTATTCATCGCGCAACCAGTCCTCGTTCGCATTGTCCGGCCTGGTCCTCCGATACGCCTGAAACCCTCGCTCGCGGTCTTCCGCAGATTCCTCGTCGGCAAACGCAGCGTATTCCTCTTTCGAGACATACCTGAGATCGCCGACCAGATTCATGACTTCGTGATTCCCGAGCAGCAGGTGCACGCGTCCGCCGGCCTCCGGTGCTTCTTCTTCAAGGCGCATGATCAGGTCCATTACCTCTCGGGACCTGGGTCCGCGATCGAGAATGTCGCCCGTAAACACGAGATGCGTCGCGCCACCGCTCCAGTGAAGCCCTTCGTCAAGTACGCCTGCATTCGTCAGCGTCGCTGTCATCGCATCAAAGGCGCCATGCACATCGCCGACCGCAACGACCCGTTCTATGCCCGACCAGCGCCATTCTTCGGCCAGTGCCTGTGCCTGGCATAACGCCGCCGACAGTACAACCGCGGCAGACGCCGTGGTGACCAGTACCCGTAATTGCTGAAATACTTTCAAAGTTGACTCCAACGATCTGCTACCCACATGCTAGACTCCATTAAACAATAAATAAGAGGCCGAGTTAACCATGAATAAGATCACCTGGCATTCTAGTTGGACATGTTGCGTTGTCATGTTGTTCCTTTTAGCCGGCCAGCAAGCGATCGCACAGTCCGATTCCTCAGGCCCGGTCGCCCGACCTCTTTTCACCAGTGATGCGACACTCGCGATCACGATAGAGGGCCCGATTTCTACCGTTATGCGCGATCGCGATGAAACGGAAGAGTATCCTGCGACGCTGAAATTTACGGGCGCGGACGGGACCGAACACCAATTGGACATAAAGCTTCGGGTTCGCGGCAAGTTCAGACGCAAGCGTGAAACCTGCAACTTCGCACCGTTACGGGTGAATTTTCAGAAAAAACAGGTCGGCGGTACTGTGTTCGCCGGCCAGGACAAAATCAAACTGGTTACGGATTGTAAGAGTTCAAGTAAAAAGTTTCAGCAAGTGCTGCTTAAGGAATACCTGACATACAAAATACTGAATTTGATGAGCGACCAGAGCATGGGTGCACGATTACTGCGGGTTACCTATGTCGATACCGACAAGAAAGGCAAGACTCGTGACAGCTACGCGTTTTTTATCGAGGAGAAAAAACATATTGCCGAAAGGTTGGGCATGGAACTCATCAAGATAGAAAGGACAAAATACAGTGCTCTGGACCCTGTCCGAACGAATTTCATTAACATATATCAATATCTTATCGGTAACACTGACTTCTCGTTGATAGCCGGACCTGATGAAACCGACTGCTGCCACAATGCGGTCATTTACCAGAAAGATACCGACCCCTACACATCGATTCCATATGATTTCGATCATGCCGGAATCGTCGATGCGCCATACGCCGAACCCAATCCGAAGTTCAAGATTAGCAGCGTTAAGAAGCGAGTGTACCGTGGTCGTTGCGCCAACAATGCGCATCTCGATTCGTCGTTGCAGCAGTTTCTCGCCAAGCGCGACGAGATTACGCAGCTGATCGAAGGGCTGGAGGGATTTGACGCCAGATCTATCAAGACGGTGCTGGCATACGTCGACGGCTTCTACAAGGTTATATCCGACCCGAAATCAGTCCAGAAAAAGTTCGTCAAGAAATGCTCGTAGCCTGGACCGGACAGCCTGCTGCGGAGCCCGGTCTAATCCACCGGGCCTAATCCACCGAACCCTGGGTCAGCCAGTCCGCAATGATCTGTGACACCCGCGGATGTATGTAATATCCGGCTGAGCTGTGAGGATTTGATTTTCCATAGCGAACCGTCAAATTGTAAATCTGATAGTCCCGGATGCTGCTGACCAGTTTTTCCTTCAGCATTGTCTTGAAATCATCCGCCAGCGTGTTGTCGTGGCAAGCATAGTCATCTTCTGCGGAGATGTTGTGCCATGACAAGATGATTCGTGGATATCGTTTTGCCGCTTTTTCCTTTGCTCCGAGCAATTTTTTCCGAACGGCAGAATCACCGAGTGGGGCCCCAAGAGTCAGCCAGACGCCAAGCTTTTGCTCCGAATACCGCGCCGATATTTCCGGGTCGTGTGACAATTCCCAGATGACGTCGTAGGCAACGACGCAGCCCGTGCCGTGCGAAATCAGCATAACCTGATCGCCCCTGTCCATTGCCGCACACAAGGTCGTTTTGACTCGCTGTCGTACCTGCGCACCGTAATCACTCTTGGGATTCCAGTACGCACTGACATCTTTGGCAACTTTGCCGATCAGCGGATTTCCGAACCCGACCACACCCAAAACAGGAGCAGCGATGTCCGCAGCAAACTCGGCGATTGCAGATTTGCCGGGAAGTTTGTCGTAACGCTGGATGCCAAATTTCTTTCTCTTGTCGACTTGCCGTAGCATATGCAACGCGTTGCGCCGATCGCCAATATCAAGTTGCTCGTCGTAGTTCCCGCCTTTTTCGATTAGCAGGGCGTTTGCGAGGTCGCCGTAATAGGCGAGCTCCTTATTCAGGCTACGATAGTCATCAAGCAGCTCCGGATAATCTCTTTCCACACCGGCCGCTAGCGCGGTATCGGCCAGATCCAGCAAATCCTTGCCCGACGGCTTGAAATCGCGGCCATGGACGATGACAAGACTGCGAGCGGATGTTCCGCTTTTGTAGGTGTGACTACTCATCTTTGTTTATCCGTGGTTTATTATGACCCGGCGCGTAGACACTGAGTCTTGCTTTCTTTTTTCCACCTTCATCGGCGATCAGCAATCTGCCGTCCCGGGTTATCTCGATCCCCTCTGCCTGCCGGTGACGGTCCGCCAACGGCAGAATTATAGCGTTAATCAGCTCACCGTTCGGCTTCATTTCAATAATCGCGCGTTGCCGCGACGCGACCACATATAAATTTGACGTTTTCGGATGAACCGCGATGCCAGAGGGATTGACGTGCTTCTCGTCCAGCTTATCCGTGATATCGTCCTCGGGAACCGTGATTTCGCGCTCGCGGAGAACCTTGCCGGTCGAGGGCGACCAGACGAAGACAGACAATTTACCGCCTTTGCCCTTCACCTTGCTTTTCTTGCAGGCCAGAAGAAGTGTGCCCGACTGCCTGTCCTGTGCGAGTCCTTCAATCTCACAGAGCTTGCCCAGGCCGGTTTTGTAGGACTTGTACTGCATTTTGTCGCCGTCCTTTCCTTCAGCGGTCGCGTATATTCGGCCCTTACTGGTCACGAGATAGAACACATCGTTCAGAATGGCGATTCCCTCGAAGTCACCGTGTACTGTCGGGCTTCCCAGGGTGAATACCTTGACGATTTTGCCTTGCTGGTAATCAAGCTCGTAGACGATCGCCTGTTCGTCAGTGACTGCGAACAAACGCTCATCCGGCGTCAGCGCCAGACCGGAAATTTCTTTGAGTTTCTTGGGCAACTTCCATTGTTGCAGCGATTCCGAATCGAGGGGATATCCGTTCAGCCCCTGGCCGCTCGTCGAATCGGACGCCTGTGAACAGGCTGTCACCAGGCTCAGAAAAGTTATTGCAAAGAGGCGTACGAGCCCTGCCCTTCGAGAAACCATTAAGTCTGTATCTCGGCAGCCTGTTTGCGTGATCTTCGCGTAGCGACAAGATGGAAGAGCGATTGTCCGGCCTGAGTCTTAATAATCATCCTCAGCGCGGTCTCGCCGGGTTAACATGGAGAAGAATGTGCCGGAAAGCACTTTTCCATACTCCAGTTTCCAGATGATCAGGTTTGCGTAGACGAATGCTATCGAAATGACCATCGCAACGCCCAACGCACCGATCCCGGCACCGAGACCGATACTGATCGCCGCAAATATGTACATCGCCTGCGATGGCTGATCGAGCGTAAACCGGAATCGCACCGCCGCGACGATGCCTGCCAGACTAAATGCGAGAGCAATACTGTTCATGACGATCATCGATATGCCGGTTACCACGATCGGCATGATGATGATCGTCTGCACGAAAGACTGATCGACTTCCTTGCTGCGGCTTGTGATGAAATACACCCACGATACGGGAATGATCAGTATCGCTGCGCCCAGGCTGGCGAACGCCAGTTTGAATGCTGCAACGGGCGCGAGGATTGTTTCCTCGAGACTCGAGTAAACGGGCTCGAATGAGCCGCTTTCGACATCGGCGAGCGCGCTAATTCCGCCGATCGGAAAGAAGTCCTGGATTGCCGGAAATTTCCTGAGGAGGAACGTCATCAGTCCTGCCCAGAACGCGTAGTACAGCGTAATCAGCGTTATCGGTATCAGGAAACTAGCTGCTCTTCTCATCACTCCACCCCAGGGTGATTACGTGTCTTGCCGCTTCCAGCCAGAAGATACCCTTGTGCCGACAATATCGCCACATTCCCTGGCGAAATGTCCGGTGTTAGGCTATGCACCGCAAAATCAGCAGCAGGACTCTTAATGACCCAATCAGTGCAACTACTCGGTATCAGCAACGCCATCGTCGACGTGCTCGCGCATGTCGACGAAAACTTCCTGAAGATGATCGGCGCACCTATTGGCTCGATGACCTTGATAGACGAGGCGCGCGCGCATGAGATTTACGACATGATGGGCCCCGCCACGGAAATGTCAGGCGGCTCAGTTGCGAACACCATCGCGGGGTTTGCGATTCTGGGCGGATCGGCATCCTATATCGGCCGTGTCCAAAACGATCAGCTCGGGGAAATTTTCGTTCATGATATGCGCTCGCTGGGTGTCGACGTCAGGACTTTGCCTGTCGCGGACGGCGCGCCGACCGCACGAAGCCATATCCTGATCGACCGCGACGGCCAGCGAACAATGCAGACGTATCTCGGCGCCTGCACCGAGCTCGGTGTTTCTGATGTAACTGAGGAAACAGTCGGCGCCCCAAAGGTCATCCTGCTCGAGGGCTACGTCTGGGACATACCGGAAGGCCCGGCTTTGGCCGCGGAAGCCATACGGATCGCAAAACAAAACGGCTCGGCGGTCGCACTGTCTTTATCTGATTCATATTGTGTTGAGCGACATCGTGATGCATTCGCAAAAGCCGTCCGGGACGACGTCAAGATCGTTTTTGCCGATGACGACGAGGTAATGGCACTCTACGAAGTTGGCGAATTCGAGGACGTATTATCGGCGATCGACGGGTCGGACAGCCTCTTTGTCCTGACGCGTTCCGAAAAAGGCTCCGTAATCGTCAAAGGCGATACGAAAATCGTCCAGGAAGCAAGACCCATTGAACAGTTGATTGACACCACTGGCGCAGGAGATGCTTATGCAGCAGCTTTTCTCTATGGTTGGGCAAACGGCAAACCACTCGATGAATGCGCACGACTCGGCACGCACGTTGCAACGAGTGTTATCCAACAGATTGGTGCTCGCATTGAAACGAATGTCCTCGAGTCTTACCAGTAGGCTTCGCCTGCTCAAGATTTGCTCGTGGCTGCTGGTCGCCACGACAGTCCACAGTGCCGAAAATCAAATTATTCTCGCCAGCGCTGAGCGCATGCAGCAGCGGATTCAGGCTCTGTCGAGATTCGGCGCCAATCCGCAGGGCGGCGTCAGCCGCGTTGCTTTCAGCAAAGCCGATATTGAAGGCCGCGAATACATCAAGGATTTGATGGAACAAGCCGGCCTCGAAGTACGACTCGATACTGCCGGCAATATCATCGGGAAACGGGAGGGAAGCGATCCGGACCTGCCGGTCATCATGTTCGGCTCACACATCGACTCCGTGCCCGGCGGTGGCAATTACGACGGCGATGTCGGGGTGATCGGTGCCATCGAAGTCGCCCAGTTGCTGCACGAAAATGGCGTAAAGACACGACACCCTTTGGAGATTGTCAGTTTTACCGATGAGGAAGGCGGCCTGGTCGGCAGCCGGGCCATGACGACAGGCCTCGGCCCGGGCGCGCTCAGTGTCGTCAGCCACAGCGGCATGTCCGTTGCTGAAGGCATTCGGGTCGTCGGAGGCGACCCGGACCGATTGAAACTTGCCCTGCGCAGTCCGGATGAATTTACCGCTTTCATCGAGCTGCATATCGAACAAGGCGCGTTCCTCCACGAAGAAGGCATCGAGATCGGCGTGGTCGAGGGAATCGTGGGTATCCGCTGGTGGGATGTGGTGATCGAGGGTATCGCCAATCACGCCGGTACGACGCCGATGAACAGACGCCAGGACGCAATGCTGTCGGCGGCCCGGCTAACGCTCGCGATAAACAGAGTCGCCACTACTTTGGAGGGTCGCCAGGTCGCCACCGTCGGCAGAATCCGCGCCGAGCCAGGCGCGCCGAATGTCATTCCGGGTCGCGTCGTTATGAGCCTGGAGATCCGGGATCTTGATGCCGGCAAAATCCAGCAGGTATTCGACGCAATCAGGCTCGAGGCAGAGAGCATTGCACAGGCCCGGCAGACGCCGATAAGATTCGAGGAACTCGACGTCGCATCCCCGCCGGCGCCGACCGATCTCCGCATGCGCAAGATAATCGCGCAATCGGCCGAGGACCTGGGCCTGAGTTTCAGGTTAATGCCGAGCGGCGCAGGTCACGATGCGCAGGACATGACCCATGTCGCGCCGACCGGCATGATCTTCGTGCCCAGCGTCGGCGGCATCAGCCACTCACCAAAGGAATTCACGTCGTCTGAAGACATGGCGAACGGGGCCGGTGTCTTACTCAGGACGGTGCTTGCCATAGACGGCGGCGCGCTTTGAGCTAACAGCCTGTCGGATGCCCGGTTGTCCTGTGTTTCCGTGGAATATCTGGGACACCCATCATCTTCGAGAGGGAATAACTGGGACACCCATCATCTTCGACGAATAACTGGGACACCCATCATCTTCGACGAATCTGTTCGAATACGGCAGAAACGAGCATCGCAACGCAATACGACAGTGGCTGTAATAGGCGTGTCTTACACGGATATGTTGACGATGACCATTGCCCGATCGGCACAGATCAGTCTCGAACATACGCGCTACTACCACTGCATCTCCCGCTGCGTGCGGCGTGCCTTCCTCTGCGGTCAGGATCATTATTCCGGCAAGGACTTCGGGCATCGCCGCCAGTGGCTGGAAGATCGCTTAGGTCTGCTTGCCGAGGTATTCGCCATCGACTTGCTCGCCTACGCCATCATGAGCAACCACTACCACGTGGTGCTCAAGGTCAACATCGATCAGGCGAATGCATGGTCGGATGAGGAGGTCGTAGAACGCTGGGGTCAGCTGTTTCGTGTACCGGATGCGGTGGATGATGTGGCACTGATCGATGAGTGGCGATTACGCCTGTCCAGCATCAGCTGGTTCATGCGGTGTCTGAACGAACCCCTGGCCCGTTGGGCCAATAAGGAGGATGACTGCTCTGGTCGCTTCTGGGAAGGACGCTATAAGCTTCAGGCAATACTTGATGACACCGCCTTGTTGCGTTGCATGGCGTATGTGGACCTGAACCCCATCCGGGCCGGCATCGCCAAGACACCGGAGAACTCACCACACACCTCAGTGTATGCCCGGATCCATCGCCAAGACGATCATTTGGCTCCTCTGAACGCCTCGCCTGAACTCAGCAACCCGATCCCCATCTCCCGCGACGAGTACCTGCGGCTCGTCGACTGGAGCGGTCGCGCCCTAACTTCTGACAAACGACACACTATCCCGGATGCCATACCACCAATATTTGAGCGTCTGGAATTTAAGCAGAAGCATTGGCTCGCTGACATGCGTCACTACGGCCGCTGGTATTACCGGGCGGTCGGTTCCTTGCAGACGATGGAGCGCTACTGCCAGCACCTCGGGCAGCAATGGCTCAAGGGCGCCAAGATAGACCAAACGGTCGCTACCAAAGCCTAACCAAACCCCAGCCACTAATTGATTTTACGCCTGGTTGCGCCAGCCAACTTACTGGCGATGAACAACGAATCCACCGATCCGTCAAGAGTAGCAATCAGGTCCTGATTGAGCCCAAATCGTCTTGCCACACCAGCCCACGTTTGTCCGGCTGCCGCAGGATTACATCTTCTGCTCCGTGAATTGTGGGTGTCCCTGTTCTTCCTTCTCTTCCACTTGGTGGTTTGTGGGTGTCCCGATTCATGAGGTCCCCGATTGTCCTGTGTTTCCGTTACTTCATAATATAAAGTTAGTGCCCTGATTCTCCCTGAATGGCGCTTGACACGGGGTTGTTACAGGCAGGATACTTCGTAAAAGGAAGTTAAACAGATCGTGAATCTTCACTTCGACGAAATGATCAGCTCCCCCGCCCGCCTCGCTATCCTGGCCGCCCTCGTGCCAGGCGCAGCAATCTGTTTTAAAGAGATGAAGGCCGCAACTGGACTGGCGGACGGAAATCTCCACGTACAGACCCACAAATTGGCCGACGCGGGTTATCTCCAAATCAGTAAGGCTCTTCAGGGGCGGCGTTCGGTGACCGAGTTTCGTCTCACCAAACTCGGGCTCGAGCGCTTCCAACTTCATGTTCGAATGTTGCAGGAGGTCCTGGACGTGGAGGCGGGCGCGACCCGACCGGCACTATCCGCCGAGCGACCCGACGATTCGGCGGTCTGGTCATGAGCGCTGACCCGAAGAGAATCGTGCTCGGCGCCGACCACGGCGGCTTCGAGCTGAAGGTCGGTCTGGCAGATCATTTGCGCCAGGCCGGGCATCAGGTCGAGGACGTCGGTACTTCATCCCGTGAAGCGGTCGATTATCCCGTCTTTGCACTAGCGGTCGCGGAGGCCGTGTCGCAGGGAAGAGCCGACGTCGGCATCATGATCGACGGCGCCGGGATCGGCTCGTGCATGGTCGCAAACAAGGTGCCGGATGTGCGGGCGGCGCTCGCCTACGATCTGTCGAGCGCCCGCAACAGCCGCGAGCACAACGATGCCAATGTGCTGACCCTCGGCGCTGGTCTGATCGGCGCCGGTCTGGCGGAGCAAATCGTCGACGTCTGGCTGGCGACGGAATGCACGGAGCCGCGTCACCTGAAACGGGTCGCGATGTTCGCTGATCCGGACGTGCGGTCCCGCTCCCAGCCGCAAGCCACACCCGACCCCGGGGAGAACGCTGAGTTGCATTTGTCCGATCAGGACATTGACCGGGTAGTGACACGGCTTTATCAGATCCTGGGCCCGATGGCGGGTGGCGAGCCCACCGGTCTCTGCGTTGGTGACAACCCCGAGGCGGCGCGGGAGTTCGTGCGGCTCGGTGCCACCGGCTTGACCAGCGTCGCCCCGGCGGAGCGGCCGGGAAGTATCCCCGGCGACCTCGCGCGTTACATCGACCACACCCTGCTCAAACCCAACGCGACCGAGGAGCAGGTTCGAACCCTTTGCGCCGAGGCCCGCGAATACAACTTCCGTTCGGTGTGCATCAACCCGACCTGGGTGTCGCTGGCGGCCGAGATGCTGCGCGGCAGCGAGGTGCTTACCTGCACCGTCGTCGGTTTCCCGCTCGGCGCCAACGAGCCCGCGATCAAGGCCATGGAAGCACGCCGTGCCATTCGCAACGGCGCCCGCGAGATCGACATGGTGATCAACATCGGCGCGCTCAAGAGCGGCAACGATGCGCTCGTGCTTGGCGACATCCGGGCCGTGGTCGAGTCCTGTCGCGACGGCAATGCAGTGTGCAAAGTCATTCTGGAAACCGCGCTCCTGACCGACGCCGAAAAGCGACGCGCTTCGGAGCTCGCGCGAACCGCCCGCGCCAATTTCGTCAAGACGTCGACCGGCTTCTCAACCGGTGGCGCCACCGTGAGCGATGTAGCACTCATGGCCGAAGTCGTTCGCGGCGCCGGCATGGAGGTCAAGGCCTCCGGCGGCATCAAGTCTTTCACCGACGCCAAGGCAATGATCGAGGCGGGAGCCACCCGTCTGGGGGCGAGCGCCAGCATTGGCATCGTGCAAGAAGCAAAGTCAACGAGCATGAGTGCTTGAGGAATTGAATCAATGGTCGATTTAAGAGCCTACGTTATTCTCGACTCCCTGCAGCCGCAATTCGCATCCTTTCAGGCGACGATCTCGAAGGGTTACCTCCCCAAGGTGGGTCAGGCGAGTCTCTTCGTGGAGATCGCCCCCGGCATGGCGATCAACCACCTCACGGACATCGCCCTCAAGTCGACGGACGTCACGCCGGGAATGCAGATCGTCGAGCGTCACTACGGCATGCTCGAGGTGCATTCCGACAGCCAGGCTGATGTCCGCCAGGCCGGGCAAGCGATTCTCGACTCCCTCGGCCTCAAAGAGCGGGATCGCCACAAGCCGCGGGTCGTCTCCAACGAGATAGTCCGTCGCATCGACGACACGCAGAGCATGCTGATCAACCGCATGCGTCACGGCAACATGATCCTCTCCGGGCAGACTCTCTTCGTGCTCGAAGTCGAGCCGGCGGGCTATGCGGCGCTGGCAGCCAACGAGGCGGAGAAGTCAGCGGATATCAATATCCTCGAAGTGCGAGCAGTGGGCAGCTTCGGACGCGTCTACATCGGCGGCGAGGAAAAGGACGTGGTGGTCGCCCACGATGCGGCAGTGCAGGCGATTAAGAACGTCACGGGAAAGACCAAGAAGAAGTAGTAGTAGATAAAGACAACCCCGGGCCACAAGGCCCGATATGCGAGGAGCAAGACAGATGTCAGATGCATTAGGAATGATCGAGTGCCGGAGTTTTCCGGCCATGGTGGAGGCGGCCGACGCGATGGTCAAAGCGGCCAGAGTCGAGCTCGTGAGCTACGAAAAAACCGGCGGCGGCTACACCACCGCCGTCGTGCGGGGCGACGTCGCGGCAGTGAAGGCGGCCTGCGACGCTGGACAAACGGCCGGCGCCCGCGTGGGTGATGTAGTGGCCGTGCACGTGATCGCACGACCTCACGCCAGTGTCGATACGGTGATCCCCCTGGGCCGCAGCAAATCGGCCAAGAAGTAACGGCCGGGGGAGGCAAGCAGCCGTGAAACTCGCGAAGGTCCTCGGTACCGTCGTTGCCACCCAGAAGGATTCCAAGCTCCAGGGCCTGAGGTTCCTGATGTTGGGTCTCTGGGGCCCCGACAACAAACCCGCCGGCGGCTCGGTAGTGGCGGTGGACGCCGTCGGTGCCGGCGTCGGTGAAATGGTGCTCTTCGCCAGCGGTTCCTCTGCTCGCCAAACCGCGTCCACCGACAACAAACCGGTTGACGCGGTCGTTATGGCGATTGTTGATAGCTGGGAGATCGAGGGCAAAGAGAAATACCGCAAGGGGGAGGCTGAGGCATGAGCCGGCCGGGAGGAAACGTAGACCTCCTTACCGACCAGCAGGTCGACATCATCGCCGCCCGCCTCGCCGAACGCCTGACGGGTTCGTCGGCAGGTGGTACTCAAGTCCCCGCTGCCCGGAGCGGGCCGTCCGTCGCTCCTCGCGCGGCGCTCGGCGAAGGCATCTTCGCCACGGTGGACGAGGCCGTCGAGGCGGCGGGTACCGCATTCCGCCAGCTCGACGGCATGACGCTCGAAGTGCGACAGAAAATCATTGCCTCGATTCGTGAGTCGATGCTGGAGCACGCCGAGGAACTCGCATACCACGCCCATCGCGAGACCGGGCTCGGCCGGGCGGAGCACAAGCTGATCAAGAACCGCCTGGTCACGCGAAAGACCTCCGGCACGGAGGCGCTCTTGCCGCAAGCCGTCACCGGGGACCATGGCCTGACGCTCACCGAGTACGCGCCCTATGGCGTGATCGGCGCCATCACGCCGACGACCAACCCGACCTCCACCATCATCTGCAACACGATCGCCATGCTCTCGGCGGGCAATAGCATCGTCTTCAACGTGCACCCCAACGCCCGCGATTGCTCCATGGCCAATGTTCGGCTCCTGCACCAGGCGATCGTTCGAGCCGGCGGCCCGGCCAACCTGGTCAGCGCCGTTGCCGAGCCGACGATCGAATCCGCGCAGGAACTCATGACCCACCGGGGCATCCGCATCCTCGCTGTGACCGGCGGCAGCGGCGTGGTGCGTCAGGCGATGACGAGCGGCAAGCGCGCCATCTGTGCCGGTCCCGGCAATCCGCCGGTCGTGGTCGACACAACGGCCGACCTCGAGCTCGCCGGCCGGAGCATCGTTGCCGGCGCCTCCTTCGACAACAACATCGTGTGCACCGACGAGAAGGAAGTCATCGCCGTCGAAAGCATCGCCAAGGAGTTGTTGAGTCAAATGCGCCGGCATGGAGCCTACGTCCTGAACGAGGACGAGCTCCGCCGGGTCGAACGGGTGATCTTCAGCGAGCAGCGCGGGCCGGGGCGACGCGCCGTGATCGAGAAGGACCTGATCGGCAAGAACGCAAGTGAGATCCTCGCTCGGGCCGGCATCTCAGCTCATGGCGACCCGCCTCTTGCGATTGCGCGAGTGCCGAACGACCACCCCCTGGTCTGGACCGAGCAGATGATGCCGGTGCTGCCAGTCACCTCGGTACCCGACGTCGATCGGGGCATCGAGCTGGCCAGGGAGGCCGAACACGGCTTCGGGCACTCGGCCGGTATGTACTCGCGCGACATCGAAGCGCTGAGTCATATGGCGCGGACCATCAACACCAGCATCTTCACCAAGAACGGACCGTTCTTCGCCGGCCTGGGCGAAGGAGGCGAGGGTCACAGCAGCTTCACCATCGCCAGCCCGACCGGCGAAGGGCTCACCGGACCGGTTGCCTTCAGCCGCCTCCGACGCTGCGTCCTCGTCGATCATTTCCGCATCGTTTGAAGCGCATGGCGCGGCAAAGCAAGAGGCGACACGCGGCCCTGGCGCTGCTCGAATTCGAAACCATCAGCGGGGGGGTCCTGGCCAGTGACCTCATGGTCAAGCGGGCGCCCATCGCTTTGCTTCGCTGCGGAACAATCCACCCGGGTCGATTCCTGATTCTGGTCGGAGGCAGCGTCTCCAGCACGGAGGAGGCTTTCGTGGTCGGCGTGCGGCTGGGCGAGACCGAGCGCACTCTGAGGGATAGCGTGTTCCTCGGGGACGTTCACCCGACCCTCCACGATGCGGTTCTCGGCGCGCGGCAAGACCTGACGGGTGACGCCCTGTTGGTGATCGAAACTCGCTCATCGCCTGCCCTTCTGGCCGCCGTCGACGCCGCCGTCAAGAGCACGCCCGTCGTGATTTCCGAGGTTCGCCTGGCCGACGACCTCGGTGGCCACGCATTGGCGCTGATGAGCGGTGATCTGACCGATGCCGAGACCGCGCTCGGGATCTGCACCGAGCGGGCCGGCGATCAGCTCCTCACCCGGACGCTTCTGCCGTGGCTCGACCCGAACCTGCGCCAGCTCCTGGACCAGGGCACCCGATTCAGTCTCTGCCCCGCCTTCGAGCCGGCCAGCGCTGAACATCCCGAGGAGGTCGCATGCTCCTGGGACGCGTAATCGGAACCGTGGTTCCGGCGTTGGTAGTGGACGAGCTGGCCGGCACGCCATTGCTCTGGATCCAGCCACTCGACCGCGAGGGCCGACCCGAGGGCGAGCCCCTCGTCTGCGCCGACGGCACGCGCATGGCGGGGCCCGGCCAGATGATCTATTGGGTGGCCAGCCGCGAGGCTGCGCTGACCCTCGATCCGCCCTTCGTCCCGGTCGACGACGCCATCGTCGGCCTGGTCGACGACGTGAGGCTTTATCCCCCGGAGGGTTCTCGGTAATGATCCTCGGCCGCATCATCGGCAGCGTCGTGTCGGTCATCCATCACCCCATCGTCGAGGGCCGCAAGCTGCTCGTCGCCGAGCGACTCGACCCAAACGGGCGCCCCACCGGCGGCTATGTCATCGCCATCGACGCCATCGGGGCCGGCCAGGATGAGACCGTCCTGATCCTCGACGAGGGCAACGGCGCCCGCCAGATCCTCGACGACGACACCGCACCGGTGCGTTCAATCGTCGTCGGCATCGTCGACGCGGTCGAACTCGAGACGAGCTGAAAGCGAGACGATTGGCGTGGGCTGGGATCCGACCACTTTAATAGAGTGATCTGGTTAACTTCCTTTTATGAAGTATCCTGCCTGAACTAACCCCGCGCCAGGCGTCATTCAGGAAGGAGGAAGGGGTTAACTTTATATTATGAAGTTACAGAAATATTCGAGAACTGTCCGTCCTCGTAGTGATCCGATCACCCGCTTCTGTGCGCCGCTTCGAGCGCCACCAGAATCATCTCGTCAAAAGTCGTCTGCCTTTCGTCGGTAGACAGGTGCTCGCCCGTTCTGATGTCGTCACTGACCGTGCAAATAGCCAACGCCTCTGCGCCGTGTTCAGCAGCAATCGGGTAGATCCCGGCAGCTTCCATCTCGACGCCGAGGACATCGTATTTCGCCATCGTCTCGAAAATGTCGGTATCGGGCGTGTAGAAGAGATCTCCTGAGAAGATATTGCCGACGTGATACCTGACCTTCTGCTCTTTCGCAGCCTCAACCGCCAGATTGACCAGAGAGTAACTCGCCAGCGCCGCAAGATCGTATCCCCCAAAGCGCATGCGATTGACGCCGGAATCAGTCGATGCCCCCATGGCAATGATGATGTCGCGCAGTTTCACCCTGGGGTGTGTCGTCCCGCAGCTGCCAACCCGGATTACGCGCTTGACCCCGTACTCCGTGATCAACTCGGTGCAATAGATGGACACCGACGGAATCCCCATGCCATGGGCCATAACGGAGACCGGCTTGCCTTTGTACTCGCCGGTAAATCCCCACATGTTGCGGACATCGGTCACCCGCCGCGCACCGTCGATATACGTATCGGCTATGTACTGCGCCCGCAGCGGGTCGCCGGGCATCAAAACCGTCTCGGCGAAGTCCCCGGGGGCCGCGTTCATGTGTTTGGTTGCCAAAGGTTTATTCCTGAATATGGCGCGTGAACCAGAAATATTACCGCAGCCGGACTATCGTTTGGTGGCCCCGGCGAAAAAAATTTCCAAATTGTCTCCGGGGCGCTAAACCAAAGGCGCCGGACACGGATTACGGTGCTATAATTTCTCGATAAGCTCGAAGAACAACCTCCACCACGAGTAGAACTAATCAAAATTTATTGGGGAATTGACATGACCAGTTCAATTAATTCGCTTTGGCGTCTCTCTCTCGTATCCCTGATCGCAGCAACCGGGCTCATGCTCGCAGGCACGACCCTGGCTCAGGAAACAACATCATCGCTGAGGATATCCGTTTCCGATCAGGGCGGTGCCGCAGTCGGCAATGTAGCGATACGCATAACACACGTTCCGACCAACCGTTCAATATCCGTAACGACAAACGATGCCGGTGTCGCAACCGCACGCGGCCTGGCTGTCGGTGGACCCTATGAGGTCGAGGTAGCTGACCCCAGCCGATACGCTGCGGACGTTCAGCAGAATATTTTCCTCGACCTGGATAAGACCGAACTCATCGCTCTTAGCGTCAGGCCGGTTATCGAAGAAGTGATCGTGACCGCACAGGCGATGACTCAGGAACTGGCCGTAGGCGTTGGCCGCAATTTCGACCGGGCGGAGATTGACGCAACGCCCTCGATCGGCCGCGACTTCGTCAGCACGCTGGCAAGAGACCCGAAAATACTGGTCGACAACAGCGTTCCTCGTGGCCCCGCGGTGTCATTCGCTGGCCAGAACTTCCGTTTCAACAGTGTCACGATCGATGGTGTGCCGCAGAACGACAACTTCGGCCTGAACAAGAATGCATCCGCGACGTCACGTACACCGATTTCCATTGATGCTGTAGAGGCAGTCACTGTCAATATGGCTCCATATGACGTGACCTACGGTGGATTCGTCGGCGGCAACATCAATATCGTCACCAAGTCGGGTACTAATGAGTTCCATGGCAGTGCTTTCTACCTGACTACGGATGACGGCTTCTCGGGCGACAAATCCGATGGGGCACCCATAACCATCGGCGATTTCGAGGAAGACACGTATGGCTTTACGCTCGGTGGCCCCATCATCAAGGACAAACTCTTTTTCTTTGCCAATTACGAGAAATTTGAAACCACGGTCCCGGCGAATGCACAGCCCATCAGCGCTATTGCGGGCGTAGATCAAGCCGACGTGGACCGGGTTATCAGCATCCTCAACACCGAATATGGCTTCGATCCCGGGACGTTTGTGGCGACCGACACCGACGAAGACGAGAAAGTCCTGTTGAAATTCGATTGGTTTATCAACGACGATCATCGCGCCGTTGCCAGCTATCAGACCGCTGACACCGATGTGCTGTTCGACGATTTTCCGACGTCTGCAGTGCTCAATTCGAATCGGTACAACATAAATCAGGAAATGACTGCCTGGTCAGTGCACCTGTTTTCGAATTGGACCGACCGGCTTTCGACGGAAGTGAAAATCGCAAACAAAGAGGTCGTAAGGCGTGATATCAGCGTTGACGGATCAGCGAATGAATTCATAATCACCGCGCCTGGCGGCGGCTCGATTCTTGCTGGCGGCGACCGCTTCCGTCACTCCAACGAACTGGATAATGATTCCGATATCTTCCGCATCAAGGCCGACTACGCGATCGGCGACCACATCCTGACCGCCGGTTGGGAGCGGGAATCCAAGACGGTTCGCAACCGCTTTCTGCCGGGTTCGAAGGGTGTTTTCTTTTTCAGCTCTATCGACGATCTTGAGAACCGTGTACTCAATTTCACGGGGGCGAGCGGCTTTGCTCTCTACGGGAACTCCAATACAGGCGTAGCTACGGATGCTGATGCTAACTTTACGCTCGATGTAGATAGTTTTTATATTCAGGATGAATGGACACCGACCGATGATCTTACTTTGACCTTCGGCGTGAGATATGACACGTTAAACAACGATGATCCGATCACGGATAACCCGAGCTTCCTCGCCCGGCGTGGATTTGCCAATGGGTTTAACCTGGACGGCAACGATCTGTTGCAGCCGCGCTTTGGCTTTAACTGGGCAGCTAACGACCGCCTGACGATTCGCGGTGGCGCCGGACTGTTCGGTGGTGGCGCGCCGCTAATCATCCTGTCCAACAGTTATGCGGGCGATGGCATCGCCCGAACATTTTTAGGCTTCTTCGGGCCATTTGGCGGTCCGGCAGGCGCTGCGCTCGATCAAACGCTTTTGGAATTGCCGGACCCGAACGCAGCGTTCAACAATTTGCAGCCATTCATTGGCAGCGATCCCGACGCTCAGACTGATGCCATCGATCCGGGCTACGACATTCTGAGCACCTGGAAATACAGTATCGGAGCAGAGTATGTGGCCGATCTGTCGGGCATAGGGCTGGGTGACGACTGGCTGTTCTCTGCAGATGTCATCCTCTCGGAGGTTGACAATGGTTACGACATTAATGAACTCCGTCGTTCAGTCCTCCCTGGCGCGGCAGGCGTGGCACCCGACGGCCGGCCGATTTACGACACGCCGTCCAACGCGGACTACGTCATCACGAATACGGGAGAGGGCAGTGGCACCGTTTTCACGCTTGGCGCCGCCAAGACCTTCGATACCAATGCAGGTACATTCGATCTGAGCCTGGGTTATACCCATCAGGACGTGGATGAATTGCGGTCGTACAACCGCTTCGTAACATTTGAGACACTGTTGTTCGACCCAGTGACGGACGCGAACAATCCAGACGTCGCTCAGTCCCGGTACGAAGTGGAGCACCGGGTCACAGCAACCGCGACATGGCAGAAAGAGCTCTTCGGTGACAATATGTCGACCGTTGGTCTTGTGTATGCAGGACGTTCCGGTCGACATTTCAGCTATGTCTTCGGCAGCCAGGGCACCCCGACATTTGGCGGCCACCTCTTCGCCGACTTCGGAAGTGAGGGCGACAATCCAGGTTCGCAGCTCTTTTACGTGCCGACCGGGACGAGCGATCCGATTATCACCGGTGACCCGGCATTCCTGGCCGATCTGGATGAGTTCATCAGCAGCACTGATTGCCTGAACGCTTTCCGCGGCTCGATTGTTACGCGGAATAGCTGCAAAACAAGCTACGTAAATGTAGTCAGC
>Ga0255052_10000819_pt1 | contig 24464 bp, 17 predicted proteins | sample JV7_2_21_MG_FD_188632 | JGI IMG/M metagenome (GOLD analysis project Ga0255052, IMG submission 188632) | Seawater microbial communities from Jervis Inlet, British Columbia, Canada - JV7_2_21 | ecosystem: Environmental > Aquatic > Marine > Inlet | place: Canada: British Columbia | collected... | reverse complement strand
TCGTGCACCACCCCCACCCAAAACCAGGCCGATTTTAGGACGATTTTGCGCATCTTCTTTATTGGAAGCTTCCGTCCGTGGGTACACACCGAATGCGGTGGCTGTAAAAAAAGAGACCCAGGCGAAAATGATCAAAATCTTAAAACAATTGGAATTTTTCATTGTTTAATCCCCCGGTGTGATGATCTTTATCTCTTGAAAGCGTGGTATCACGTCGGTTCCGATGTGATAGGAGCTATTCCTTAACGCTTGGCTTATATGAATTGTTTTCCCAAAATGGCAAAATATCATTCAAAAAGGGGTTTTGAGCAGCGCTTAATAAATTGTAAAATACCAAAATTCATCGTATGCTATAAATATTCGACTGAGCTATATTTGTGGGAGGGTTGGCGGCCATTGTTGATCCAATTTTGAATATCATAATATATGGAATTTACAATAGAAAATAGAGGGTTTCGTGTAATACAGAACAAACATCGTTCAAATTCTGGTTAGGAGGATAAATCATGACGTTTGATGGAAACGTGCGATGCTCAGGGGACCGGATATGTTTTCGCGATTCCGGACTCCTAAAACCGGAGTACCTTTAGCGAGCAGCGGGCTAAATCCAAAAGAACAACTCCTTGTTTTTGAAAGGGGAGGTGAGCAAAGGGCGCTCTTATAGACTGCAAAAGGCTGTTGGGCAGGATTGAGGTTTCTCTTGTATTTTGCATAGATAAATTTTATTATATAAAGGTTATTATTCACTTAAATATAGGGGGTATACTATGCGAATCGGTGTAGTAATTGGCAGAATAGGCGATGTTGATGGTGTTGCCTTAGAAACAGAGAAATGGCTCCACGTTCTAAATGAAATGGGTCACGACATTTGTATTCTATCTGGGAGATACAAACGATCAATTATTAGTGAAGATTCCCAAACATGTATGGCGGGTCTTTCATTTTTTTCACCTGAATGTGAGTGGGAACAAAACCGTGCCTTCTACTTTCCTCCGGATGAACCCTCAGAATTACTGGAGCATTTAAACCGGGTATCAGATGGATTTGTTATCAGAATGTTTAAATGGGTTATGCAAAATAATATAGAAGTCCTTCTAGTAGAGAATGCTTCAGCACTACCAGCTCATTTAACCATGGGAATGGCTATAAAAAAATTGGTTGAACATACAGGAATTCCAGTAGTTTGCCATGATCATGACTTCCACTGGGAACGAGGTGACCGATATAAAACGCCTTTTCCAGAGATTGAAAAAATAATCGCTGAAACATTTCCGCTTCAAAACCAACATGCAAAACATGTGGTAATAAATTCATACTGTAAACGGGAATTGAAAAAGCGATACGGTATCAATGCAATTATGATCCCCAATGTAATGAATTTTGACAAACCCTATGGAGTAAGGGACAATTATAATAAGACATTGTTGCCGTCGATCGGTTTTGAAAATACAAGTATACCCCTTTTTCAAATCACGCGAATTGTCAAACGAAAAGGTATTGAGACCGCACTGGAGCTTTTACATCTATTAAACGACAAAAAAGTAAAACTAGTTATCACAGGCAGTGCCAAGGATGATAATCGTAAAGGGTATTATAAAGAACTTATTGAAATCATTGACAACCGAAAATTGGCAGATCGTGTCGTATTTGCGGATCGGCGCATTTTAAATACAAGAGGCAAAACAGTAAAAGGGGAAAAGATATTTTCTTTATCCGATGCTTATGCAAATGCAACGGCTTGTACTTATTTTAGTCAATATGAAGGATTCGGGAATGCATTTATAGAGGCCATACTGTCGAAAACCCCCATATTAGTAAATAATTATAAACCTGTATATTGGGAGGATATCGGAAGCAAGGGTTTTAAAACCGTGATGATCGAAGACAATATCCTCACCGATAAAGCTATCAGTGAGATCGATAAAATAATCCATGATAAAAAATTACAAAAAGAAATAGCCGAACATAATTTTAATCTCGGAAAGTTATTGTTCTCATACGATGTATTACGCGAGAAACTGGAATATATTTTTAACTAACTATTAAATGCAATTCTTTATTGATCTTTTCTCACGATTAAAATAATATGATCACCTCTACCCCCTTAATGTCGAATGCATATTTATCATAATATACTTTCGAAGCTTTCAAGATTAATCCACAAAAGTACGGTTATAAGGCGTATATGATATGACCGTTAAAGATATGATGTCTCAATTAAAATCTGAGACGATCAACACCTGGTTCGATCTTGGCCTTTTTCTGGATCGATTTAAGGAAAACCGACCAGTCCCCTCCACTACATTCCATGGAAAGTATAAAGATTATGTCGAATCAGTTGCAAAGAATGCCATGGCGATATGTACATTCGAATACGGAACAGATGGTGTATCGCAAGAAATTAGTAAATATACTCGTGTATTTAAGTCTATTTTCAAAGGTGTTCAAATCCATTATATCGGAGGGAAATTCTCTCCAAAAGGTGAACATTTGATTCCAGAGGATGTCAAAAGGTTTAAACCAAATGGATTTGAAAGTTTCGATGATTGGAAACTATACAAACATTTTTTCTTTAAGAAGTTGGAAAGGGGTGGTAAAAAATATAATGATTTAATAATAGATTTCTGGAAGGAAGTTCTTTATATCACTGAAACACTGGGGACTTATATAGATAATGAGAATATTAAACTTTTATATCTGGTAAATACGAATTCCAATCCGGGAAATATTAGTTTTGCACTATCAGCTGTATTTATATCGGAATATTTAGGGATTCCTGTAATCAATAATAACCACGATTTTTACTGGGAAGGAGGTCACAGTAAGATTGAACAAAAAGTAAAAGGATTTAAGCCAGGACCTCGCGATCATTTTTTTAAGAACTACCATCTAGGTGAGGTGTTTTCTATTATTGAAATGCTTTATCCATGGGAGTCAAGATCATGGTTATCATTGAATATAAATCATCGACAATGTTCGAAATTGATCAATGACGAGGGACATAATCCGGCAAATGTAGTTCAGATCGGTACAGCCGTTGATGATAAAAAATATCAATTTAACAGAGATAAGAAAAGAACCAATCAAATTTTCAAACAATTAAATAGCCTGTTCAGTCATAATAAAGGTCATGTATCTGTTCAACCTATCTCAAAACTCCTTGCCACACCTGAATTCAACAAGGATGATCTACAACCTTTTATAACCGGTGTCAATGGCAGGACTAAATACACAATAGATTCCAACTCTATCATATTATTGCAGCCGACCAGAATTATTACCCGTAAAAGAATTGAAGTCACCTTTACACTTTTGTACAAGTTATTCAAAGATGAAGAATTTTATGAATTCTTTGATTCTAATGATGATCTGAATATTCTACTAATAATTTCCGGCCCAATTGCTACGGGTCATCTTGATTACTTCAACGAAATATTAAAACGATATGAAAAATTAATAAAAGATGTAGATACATCTTACCGACATAAAATATTTTTAGGATTTCTTTTCCACGAATTTGACAAACTAACCTATAAAAAACGATTTAAGCGGCCAATAGGCATTGGAGATTTATTTTCGATTGCCAAATTGATAGTTCTACCCAGTGAAACAGAAGGAAGAGGACTACCGATTATTGAGGCAGCTGCATGTGGTATACCTATTTTCTGTCGTCGTTATCAACCTGAAGAAGTCTATTCTCACGTGATCGGTGAACATTTACGACCTGAATTACGACTTAAAAATATCGACTTCAAAGATCCTCAATTAAACAAGAATATTGTGGAATCTGTTAAACAGTATTTGTTCTCACCCATTAGTTTCGCAATAAACCGCGAACATAATCGATATGTTATTGAAAAAAGATATAGTTTTGAAGCTTTAACGGATGAATTGGAACATATCATTTATAAACTTTATTTACAAATACAGTCCAACCATAAAGCAATGGATCGTGCTAAAAAAGCTTTTCGTAAGTACGAAACCCATCTGGAAAACAATAAAGTGTACACTAAGGATATAATGAATACGTCTAACCGTCAATATCTGGCAGGTTATGGACAAATGGCCTTTATGGTCTTTCTGAAATCTTTAATCGATCCAAGTTATTTTCGAGTTGAGGAAAAACGTATACGAGGTATGGCAATGCAGTTTGCTGAGGAATTGGTAGACGGCAATTCAAATCCTTCTCCGATGCCGATAGAAATTAAGCATAAATTTTATAACAGTGTGGTTTCATTATTTCATCTACGAGAAGGAGAAATTCCTGTTCGTATGGACCATTCGTTCGCGTACCGGCATAGAAATAAAATCAAATACTCTTACCGGGAGTATACACCACAAGAATTAACAGGGGTCATAAACATATTGTTTGAAAAACACATTTCCTCCCCCGCTGTCATAAATAAAATGAACTCCAAAACTATACATGACGATTGGCAAAAAAATATTTTTTCACTGCTAAACCATTCAGAAATTGGTATCAATCACATCGAAGATTTAGAGAAAAAGATATCATCAAACATACCTTTAGCCTATTTTCCGGGTAGACAGATCGAACTGGAATTAGAATTATTCGTATTGGAGCCCGCAAGACTTCGTTTAGGATTAAAAAGAGATGAAAAAATAACAATTCGGAACATCACAGGTCGCAAATTAGAACCTATTTACATTATTCCAAAGATAGAACCTTTAGGAAGGTCAGTCACTGCAGGCGTATTAAAATCACATATTTGTTACCGCAAGAACGAAGAGTTAAAATTACTGTTTGAGCATGAAATGTGTAAAATCGTTGGAAGCAAGCAGCATTCAGTTGGTATTCACTTCTATGAAATCGGCCAAAAGGCGATCCATACTCTTAAAAAGATTAAAGACGCAAATGGATTTATCATCACCCTTGGCGATCATGATGCCATGATGACGGATATAGTCGACCTCGAACGGTTTCATATTGGTATCGTCAAACATATTTTAACCTCAGAGATCATGGGAATACCCATAGGCAATGCCTATGTACAACGCGTCCCGGCAGGTCAAAGATTTACGCTCAGTTATCCGACTCCGGTCCAAGATGGTAAATCCTTTTCTCAAGAGCTCCAAGGCCTTAAATATAAACGCATATGCAGTAAGTATGGCGAGGACAAAGTATTAAATATTCTTAAAAAAGATGCCGAAAAAAATGGAACTCCTTTAACGGTTTTATTAAACACTCTTGGAAAACCCAAGGAAAAGAAAACGGTCATTTCTTATACGTCTCTTAACGGTTTATACGATGATGGATTGCCCTGGTCAGGAATAATGGCAAAGATCAGGTTCAGCATATCGGATAAATCTTGGCGGTTCAATGTGGTAACAGCTACAGATAGGCCGAAACTAGTAACTGAATTTATGAAGGAATTTGTGAATTCAACAAAACTTAATGCCCGCGTAGCCTGGAACGGCGGTTATATACTTAATCCGGAACTTGTCGGTAAACTGGGTATTCCTGAACGATTTATAGGGTCTCCACTCGGCTTAATAATCAGTAACGGTAAAGTATTATCACCGCCCTTATATAGCAAACCTGCTTTCCTGGTTAATTCAAATGGAAGACTTGAAATCAAAAGAGTGAAATGCTCAAAGGGACTGATAATAACTAACGATGATTCCAAGATCACACTTGGTTCCGAGGTCTATAATCTATCCGAGCCAAATGACGATCCGTGTTTTTATGATATGCTTTATCAAAATCAGGCGATACCTGGCAATGGAAGAATATTGGTAAGGATGGCAGGAAATATAATAAAGGATATCATAGCCACAGACAAAGGACAGGACATTCCCGTTTTGCCTGTTGGATTAACACTGTCCTTTCCACAAAATAAATTCCCAATAAGTTGGAGAGAAAATACCACCCTGGATATTCGGATGATAGGATGGCCAGGTTATGAGTCGGCAATCGAAGCCGGTCCGCAGTATTTGAATAACGGTAAAGTATGTATAGATATGGAAATAGAGGGCTGGAAAACTTTGAATTCAATACGGACTCAGGCAGCCCGTCTAGATTATCTGGATAGCAGAGGTCCCAAAATCGCTATTGGCCTTGATAAGAATAGTAACCTTTTAATTATAACCATAAATGGACGTATCCGTGAATCTGTTGGTGCTACCCACCATGACATTGCGAACATTATGAAATCCCAGGGAATCAGCTATGCTATGGGTTTTGATCCTGGTGGAAGCAGCACATTGGTAGTTGACGGCAAAACGTTGAATATATCTCCATACAACCACCGCTATGAAGAAAATGTATATTCCCTCCCTCCGGAGCCCAGAGCAGTAGCCAACGCTGTCTTATTAAGTGAGATCAATGGAAAAGGGTAAATAACCAATTTAGAGCATCAGTCATCTATTTGACAGAAGGATTACTTTTTGTAAGCCTTCTCTTTTTACTCCTCCTTTCCATCCGGTACTTTCGAACTTGTTCTTTGAGTTGTTGAAAACGATCGAGACCTAGAAGTTCACGCACTTGGACCAGGAATCTAAATCTTTCAGCAGCCCTAGTATTGTGAGCTTTCTGCAGTTTTGCAAAATGATCGATGCTGGCTTTAGCATTAAAATCTTTGCGGTCAAGGAGCTGTTCGAGTTCAAGTCGTTCTTTTTGCACCTGGCTATGAAGATCAATCATCTGGTATCGATGTTTGTAATACATATTATCCAGTTTTCCCTTTTCCTCTTCGGTAATACCGATTTTTTCCGCTACGTTAGGTCTTTTCCACCACTTGCCGCCGGGTATGCCCATACTCTCTTTTCTATGACTCCATCCTCCCTCTCCGAGACTTGGGCTTTTTGCCATGCCGATGCTGGCCAAACCTAATACAAAGATCGAAATCAATAAAATTGTTTTTTTCATAAAGACCTCCTTTTCATTAGCAGTTTAAGTCAATATCGCTCTGCCATCCCCTCTCCAAGAGTTTGTCCTCATCTATGCAAGATTGGATGGAGGCAAACCTGAATTTCGATTAGCTCAACAGATCAACCGATTCTAAACGGAATTCAACGGGTCTTCCAAAGGAACAACAAATTCCACAAATTCATCGTCAAAATAGCTATTTGAAGCGGCAGTTATATCCAAGTAATGGTCCGACAAATAGGGCTCTTCTAAAATCTCATCCAATAGATATAAATACTCTTCCTTTTCCGTAGATAATTGGGCGGTCATCTGTTTTGATGAATCAGTAAACAATACGAGGCTCAACGCTAAGGCAATGATCAAAACCAAGGCAACGCAGGCAGCAAATACCGGAAGACGAAAGAAAGAATCCCGAGGTTTTCGAAAACGAAGTACCGGTTTTTGTTTTAGATCGGGTGTGAAATATTTTGCTTTTTCCCCCAGGCGGTCAAGTTCAAGAACAAAAGCCGTCTTTTTACGCCGGCATTCCGGACACGCCAAAAGGTGGGTTTTTATATCTTCCGACAGATCATTTCCGTCTACCAGGGATAAAAGAATTTGATCTTCGCTCAAATGAATGCTTTTGTCTTTCATATTAAATTTCCTTTAAGAAATGACCGGAGTCCAGGAGCTTCTTTGAACTTTTTCAGGGCTCTGTATAAATGGGTTTTGACAGTGCTCTCGCTATTTTTCAAAGTTTCAGCAAGTTCTCTGATTCCAAGTTGATCGACATATCGCAAAATGAACACTTCCCGTTCTTTTTTGGACATTTGTCGAGTAAGGCGATGAAATTGATACCAGAATTCTTTTCCCATGACATCGTCTAAGGCGTTGTGTGATTCCCCAAGTGATTCGGTATCCTCAGTTGATTTTAGAGAAAAAAGCGACAGAAAATTTTTCTTTCGATGAAAATCCTTTATACGGTTTAATGCAATACGATAAAGCCACGCTTTGAAACTGGTCGTATCTTTCAATTGATAAAGATTTTTGGACATCGCTAAAAATATCTCCTGGGTCAGATCTTCTGCGTCCATCCGCGAAACATTGCGGGAATATACCATGTGAAAAATCTTATTATAAAAAAAACTCGCCAATTCTTCCATGGATACCCTGTTACCTGATCTGGCACTTTCAACTATATTGGAGAGTTTATGAACGGGATCGTTTGTCAATCTTGAACTCCATCTCCAGGTTACATCTGAAAAGTTGATTATTCAAATAATTCAATTCAAATTCATTCTCATCCAACCTTTATGGTTTATGACGAAAATTCGGATGATTTTGTTTACAAAAAAGAAGGTATTCAAAAGAATAACCATATCCCTTTAAATACTCAATATCCTTTTATTCGTGTTTATGATTTCTCAACTTGAGTTCAGAAGTTATAATTGTGAAACCGATCAAATGCATTTTTCTTGACAGACGGAAAGATTATAGACTATTGAGGTATATACGATAATATCGTCGGAACTCCATCAGATAACTGAATCAGATTCTCGCTATTAATATCTTCTATTCTTCCTCCATTACCTGATGCATTGTATTTCTCTTTACTCAGCGGCATGTACGGCGAGTTCATCTTTCATTTTATCCAGGGTTGGCGTTCCTCACCTTTAATAACCAGATAGCCATTTGTTGTAACTGAGTCTTTTTTTGCAGCTTTGGGCCCAATCTGTTTTAGAGGATTTGCTCCATTAATTTTTCCGGGCATTATGCAATTGTGCCTATGTTTTAAAAATCAGCTCGAATTACCCTGCAAGGAATGGTTAACAAGCGAATGATGAGCGATATGCATGTTTAATGCCATATATATAGGATTGCCGTCATAAAAGTCGGCCGAAGGAGGGTCTATGATAACCAAAGAAAAAAGAGAAACCAGAAGACTCCCTCACAACATGCCCATGGAGTTTATTGTTCAGGATCACCGTTATCTCGGTTTGATTAAAAACATAAGCAAAAGTGGGGTTTTTATCGAAACGAGAGAATTGTTTAAGGTCGGACAGGTTGTCTCAATGACATATGCCTTTCCTCCCTTTAGAGGAAAAAATAAAACTGGTAAAATCATCAACGTTGACCCTCAAGGAATAGGGGTTAAATTCTGGCGCCTTAAAAAAACGATTATTTCTGGAAAATAGTGAATACAATCCCCGGAAATCAAAGGAAAGCCTCTTCAGCCAAGATATTTCATTAGCGGATCTGATTTTTCGTATTTTTTGACATTTGAGAGCAAATTCTGTAGAAAGCATATTGCAATAAGCATGGTGGGGATTTCCGGTTGATTCGGGCTTGTGCAGGTCTGGGCTTAGGTTTCTTTAATCGATACGATTTTCCCGTCAAGGAAGGTCATCTCGACTACAAGATCTTTTATTTCATCAGCCGGAAGTCTTGTCGGATCGCCGTTTAAGAGTACCATATCTGCAAATTTACCCGGCGTGATTGATCCCTTTCTACTTTCGTCAAAGGTGGCCTTTGCCGCATTGTTTGTATACAATCCCAGTGCAATCAATGGCAGTATTCGTTCTTTTGCTGAAATAGTTTTGCCGCTTTTTGTCTTCCGGGAGACAGCAGCGTATATCCCCATCAACGGATTTGGAGGCACAATTGGACTGTCGGAACTACCTGCAACACTTACACCCGCTTTTAGAAGCGTATTGCTCGGATATAAATTTTGTATTTCATGATTTGCAACGGTTTTAAGGTAGCGGTCCCCATTGTAATAAATAAATGAAGGTTGAGTGACAACCATAATTCCCAACGCGGCAATCCGTTTTGCTAAAGACAAAGAACAGATGGAACAGTGTTCAATGCGATGGCGATGATCTGATTTGGGTAATTTTTCCAGTGCATATTCAATGGCGCTGCAGGCCGATTCAACGGCAAGTTCCTCAACCGCATGAATGGCAACTTGTAATCCCGCTCGATGTATGTCCAAAACCAACTCGTTTAATTCAGATTGGGAGGGATGCAATTGGCCCGTCGTTGCATCTATGATCAGTTTGACAGCGCTCAAGCGAAGTTGGTCTTTGCTAGTAGGGCCTGAAAAGTCACATTTACCAAGATTCTTAAATCCCTGCAAACCAAGCATCACAGTTGCCCTGGGTGTAAATTTATTTTTTTCTTTCAATACGGATAGGGCTTTCCATTGTTTGATATCATTATGAGACGAAGCATCGTGTATGGAGGTGATTCCCATTGACAGTAGCTCTTGATTGATGAGCATGATGCCGCGGTTTAGTTCCCTTTCATCAAGAGGTGGTATTCGTTTTGACAAAAAATCATTCATCTCGAACAGGACCCCGTTCGGTTCGCCTGCATTTAGACTTCTATCAATCAATCCCCCGGATGGATCAGGAGTGTATTTGGAAATACCGACATGATCTAATGCTAAACTGTTAAGGACATGGGCATGCCTTGATTGATGGGCGAGTTTTACGGGGTGTTTAGGAGCGGCTTTGTCGAGATCCCAGCGGGTGGGATGACGCCCCTCGATTAGCGAGGACTCATTGTATCCTGATGCCCTGATCCAGGTCCCGGGAGCAAGCTTTTCTGAACATTCACGGATTTTGGCTTGAATATCCGAAATGGAAAGCAAATCTGCCTGGGACGAAAGATCCAGGGTCACCCTGTTCGCAGCCGAAGAATGCAGATGAAAATGGGTATCGCAAAACCCCGGTAACAGGGTCTTCCCGCCGCAGTCAATCAACTGGGTATCTCGTTGTCTTAACTCTTTCAATGCGTCATCACCCGCTACAGCTTCTATTTTACAATCGAGAACGGCAACCGATCGGGCCTTTTCAAATCCAGGATCCAACGTAATTATGTTTGCATTAAAAAGAATAAGATCTGTCATCGTTATAAACACACAGTTGTCCGATCTTTATTAAAACAATAGACACTCGATTTCAATAGGGAGTCCGTTTTGAAAAATCAATATGTTATTTCGCAAGGTTCCCAGTAATGGTCTTACGCTCAGTTTAGTCTGGCGTTCTTGCATGAAATATGTCACTAAAAGAAAAAGTTAGCACACTTCGTCTTTACCAAAAATATGGAGTTAGCCATGATGGAAAAATTTAGGTTGGATAATAAGTGTTCCCTGATCACGGGCGGCAGCAGGGGAATTGGATTCAGCATCGCCAAAGCCCTGGCCAGAGCCGGATCTGATATTGTGTTGATGGCTCGGGACAAAAAGCGGTTGGAGCAGGCGCAGGATGATCTGGCCAGGATTGGCCGGGATGTCCGGATCTATCCCTTCGATATGGTTGAGGTCGATGGAATAAAAGAAATCTATTTAAAAGTCGTCGAAGACACAGGAGGTATCGATATCCTCATAAACAACGCCGGCGGGCTCAGACGTGGTCCAGCTGAAACATTGTCCTTAAAAGATTGGAACTTTGTAATCACTCTAAACCTTTCTTCCGTATTTGCACTTTCCCAGGCATTCGCCAAAGAGCGTATTGAAAAAGAAAAAAAGGGTAAGATTATCAATATTTCTTCAGTTACAAGTGAAGTCACACGGAAGCATATAGCCGCCTATGCTGCTTCCAAAGGCGGAATTCGTCAACTCACCAAATCACTGGCCGTCGATTGGGCCCAATACCATATCAATGTCAATGCCATTGGGCCCGGTTATTTTAAGACCGATTTGACTCAACCACTTTGGCAGGATGAAATGTTCGATAATTGGATCAAAAAAAGAACCCCCGAAGGAAGGTGGGGCAGTCCGGACGAATTGGGCTACGCTGCTGTTTTTCTGGCATCCCCGGCCTCAGATTTTATTACCGGACAAACCCTGTATGTCGACGGTGGTTTTCTCAGCACCATGGGGTCGGTTTCTTGAGGGGATAATACGGCATAAAAAAACAATGAGAAAAGAAATCGACCGGCAGAAAATATAGACCTGAAAGTTTCGGTTGATTTTGTTATGATTTCTTTTTGGACAGAATATGGGTTGCAGTTCCCAGAAATATCTCAGCCGCTTCACCTTCGGTTTCTGAAAGAGTTGGGTGCGGATGAATGCTCAGCGCCACATCCTGGGCCAGCGCCGCCATCTCGATCGCCAAAACGCCTTCGGAAATCAATCCCTCGGTATCACGCCCGGTTATGCCGATCCCCAGTATCCGCCCGCTCCCAGGATCGACGATCATCTTTGTAAGTCCTTCCGTGGCATCCATCGTCATCGCCCTGCCTGAAAATTTCCACGGAAACCGCTGAACGCTGACAGATCTGTTTTGTTTCCGAGCCTGCTCTTCGGTCAAACCGCACCATGCAATCTGGGGGTCGGTATAAACGACGGCAGGGATGGCACGGACATCAAAGGCGGAAGGCTCACCGGCAATCACTTCAGCTGCCACCTTCCCTTCCCGTAGGGCCTTGTGAGCCAGCATCACGCCGCCGACGACATCACCTACGGCAAATATCCGTTCATCGCCGGTACGCTGTTGTTCATCGACAGCAACAAAACCGTGGGAATCCATTTTTAATTTCGTATTTTCCAACCCTAACCCTTCTACTTTAGGTTTTCGGCCGATGGCGATAAGTACCCGGTCAAAGACCTGTTGGGTCTTTTTCTTTTCTCCTTCATATTCGACAGTAACCCTGCTTTCATCCTCTTTTAGGGCGGATATCGTGGTGTTCAACTCGATCGATTCAAAAATATCTTCCAGTCTTTTAAATAATGGCTTAACGAGGTCAGCATCCACTCCGGGGAGGAGTCTGTCTCCACGCTCAACAAGATGAACCCGGCTGCCCAGTGCGGCATAAACCGACCCTAATTCCAGGCCCACATAGCCCCCACCCAGTATCAAAAGGGATTGGGGAATGTCGGCAAGCTCCAAAGCGCCGGTTGAGTTCATCACTCGGCCACCTTTTTTCAGGTCAATCCCGGGAAAAGGGGTTGGATATGAGCCGGTTGAAAGGATTGCATGTCGGAACTTGATATGACGGACATCAGAGTCGTGAATGCGGACGCTGCTTGATGTTTCAAATTCGGCCCTCCCCTTGACCATTTGGATGTCCCGCCGGTCGCTCAGGGTCATAAGCCCGGCAGACAGGTTATCTATCACCTTTTCCTTCCAGGTGCGTAGTTGATCCAGATCGATTTTAGGCTTTTCAAACGTAATTCCCATCGATTTAGCACGACTGGCGTCGTGGATCAGTTCGGAAAGGTAGAGAAATGTCTTGGAGGGAATGCATCCTCTAAACAGGCAGGCTCCGCCAGGCCGATCCCCGGGATCGACCAGGGTTACATCCAGCCCAAGATCCGCAGCGCGAAAGGCGGCTGAATACCCGCCGGGCCCGCCTCCGATGACCAGAACCTCTGTTTCTTGTACCAGTTCACCCATTACCATAGATGTTTAACCTCAGAATGTCGGGGCCTTCTTTTAAACCATTGTCATTAGCAACTCATCCGGATCCTCCAGCGCATCGATAATCAATCGCAAGAACCGGGTTGCATCGGCGCCGTCAAGGGCCCGGTGATCAATGGCCAATGTTAGCGGCATAATCAGGCGAGGGACAACGCTTTGATCTTTTTCCTTTGTTTTCATGACAACCGGTTGGAGGCGGGCGGAACCCATACCCAAAATCGCGACTTCAGGATAATTAATGATCGGTGAAAAGTGCCCGCCACCTGCTGCGCCGATATTGGTAATGGTAAATGTGCTGCCCTGCATCTCATCGAGTGTCGTTTTCCGTGCCCGCGTCCTTTGAACCAGATCGTTGAGTTCAATGGCAAGTTCCGTGATGCTTTTGCGATCTACCTCCCGGATTACCGAAACAACAAGACCGTTATCCGTGTCAACCGCCACGCCAAGATGAAAATAGTGTTTGATAATAATCCGACCGGCCGCCATATCGAGTGTGGAATTGAAGTTTGGATATGCCTTGAGGGCACTCGCCGCAGCTTTAAGGGCGAAAACGGTCAGTGTGAGTTTTCCGCCTTTAGCCTCAATTCCGCCCTTGTGCTTTGACCTGAACTCTTCGAGTTTGGTAATGTCCACCACATCTTGGGTGGTAACATGAGGAATCTGGGACCAGGCCAGGGCCATTTTTTTGGCTGTTGCCCGACGAATCGAGCGAACCGGGATCTCTTCCACCGGTCCCCATTTTGTAAAATCCGGTAGCGGTGGGGCTGCAATCCCAGGGGCAGAAGCTGCCTTGGGAATCTGTTCGGCAGGTTCGGGTACTTCTTTTGGTTTTTTTCCTTTTTCGACAAACGATCGGACATCTGCGACTGTGACCAACCCCTCCGGCCCGCTGGGGGGTACCTGATGAAGATCGATGCCGAGCTCACGGGCCAAACGGCGTGTTGCAGGCGAAGCTGGAACCGGCTCCTTGCTTCGATCTATAGAGGGCACTGAAGCTTCATCCTTAACCTGAGCCGACTGCTTCTCTGCTGTGTCCTTTTCTACTGGCTCACCGTTGCCAAATGTCAAGAGAACATCTCCCACCTCCACCAGGTCGCCCGGTTTGACCATGATGGCCTCTACCGTACCGGTGAAGGGAGACGGAATCTCCACCGCCGCCTTATCGGTCTCAACCTCTAGTATCGGATCACCCTCGGTCACTTGGTCTCCAACAGATACGATAACAGCTATAATCTCTCCTTCGTGAATTCCTTCCCCCAAATCGGGCAACTTAAAAGGTCTAGACATAATCCTTCTCCGAAGTTAGGTGTTCAATATTTTTTTTGCTTCGCGTACGATGCGGTCGGTGTTGGGGATATAACTGCTCTCCCTACTAAATAAAGGGATGATAATATCATAGCCTGTAACCCGGGAGATTGGTGCTTCCAGATAGAAAAATGCCTTTTCAACCAGACGGGATACAACCTCGGCACCCGGGCCAAAACTGCCTGGTGCTTCATGTATGATAATGGCACGGCCGGTTTTCTTAACAGATTGGACAAAAATTTCATCGTCCAATGGAGAGATGGTCAAAAGATCGATGACCTCTGCGTCGACATCATTGTGGTCTTTGAGCGTTGTTGCCGCTTCCAGTGTGGGGCGCATCATTGCGCCATAAGAGATCATCGTCAGGTCTTTTCCTTCCCGAACAATCATCGACTTGCCGATCGGCATGGTCTCTTCATTTTCGGGGACTTCTTCGCGAAAAGCCCGATAAAGCGCCTTTGATTCGTAAAAGATCACGGGGTCCGGATCCCGAATCGCACTGACCAGTAGCGCCCTGGCATTGCGTGGGCCTGACGGGATAACTGTTTTGATTCCGGGGATGTGGGCATAAAAAGCCTCGCGGCTTTCAGAGTGGTGTTCCAACGCACGGACGCCACCACTGTAAGGGGTGCGGAGAACCATCGGAACGTGAAATCGTCCTTGAGACCGCCACCGGAGGCGTGATGCGTGGTTTTCGATCTGATGAAAGTTGTGGTAGCTGAATCCTGAAAACTGGATTTCGCATACCGGTTTCAGCCCATAGACGGCCATACCGATGGACATACCAACTATGCCGGACTCCGCCAGGGGTGTATCGACAACCCTCTTTTCACCAAACTTTTTGAACAAGTCATCAGTGACCCGAAAAACACCGCCGTCCAAACCGACATCTTGACCCAGTACAATCACGCTATCATCTTTTTCCATCTCCTGCTGTAAGGCCATGTTGAGGGCTTGAACCATCGTCATCTTAGCCATGGCTGTTCTCCTCGTTGGTTTCAGCTAAGATTTGTGCGAGTTCTTTTTTTTGTTCTTGAAGTCTAGGCGGCAGTTGGGCATAGGCATGCTCAAACATAACCAACGGATCACCAAGGGATTTGATCTGTTCTTCAGCCCGATCAACGGCTTGCTTTATTTTTTTGTCTGCCTCAGTTTCCACTCCCTTGATTTTTTCTTCCGTCATCAGGCCTTTTGATAACAGGTATCGCTGAAACCGGTGCAATGGATCTCTCTTGTTCCACTGCTCAACCTCTTCTTCGCTTCGATACCGTTTGGGGTCATCGGCTGTTGTGTGCATCAATAACCGATAGGTCACACATTCGATCAGGGTTGCGCCATTACCGGAGCGTGCTCTATCGATCGCTTCTTTTGCAGCCGCATAAACCGCCAACAGATCGTTGCCGTCGACCTGGATGCCTTGTATTCCATAGGCCAGGGCTTTTTGTGCCAAGGTCTTGGAACGTGTTTGTTTTGATCGCGGAACCGAAATGGCCCATTGGTTGTTCTGGCATACAAAGACGACCGGTACCTGATAAACACCTGCAAAGTTCAGACCCTCGTGAAAATCTCCTTCCGAAGTTGCGCCGTCGCCAAAAAAGGTCATCGCCACATCGTCCTTCCCGCGATATTTGATCGCCCAGCCCAATCCCACCGCATGAAGAATCTGAGAAGCCACGGGAACGGAGACCGGTAGATCGTTTCGATCTTCTTCGATTCGTCCACCCTCGTTGAAGCCGTTGTTGTAAATGATGATGTTTTCCATGGTCTTTCCGCGCCAGAGTTCGGCTACAGTTTCACGAAAGGAAGGCGCGAGCCAATCTGAAGGACTTAAGGGTGCAACCGCACCCAATTGAGCAGCTTCCTGCCCTGTAATCGGTGGAAAGGTACCGATACGGCCCTGGCGTTGAAGACTGAGCAGTCGGGCGTCAAACCTTCGGCCTAAAACCATAAATTGATGCAGTTTGAGCAGGAGATTTTCGGGGATTTCAGGCTCCAAATCGGCGTCCAACTGCCCATCTTCGCCAAGAATGGAAAGATAATCTATCTGGTACGGGATATCGATTTTTTGTCGCGGCATGATGTGACTCCTTTTCCTCTGGAAAGAATGTTGGGAGATCTTTAAAGGGCCATTATCGGATGCCAAACATTTTATATCAGCACTAATATGGGAACACTTTTATTAATAGTCAAGATAAAGGGTGGAGATTATTCCGATTACTAAAAATTTCAAAAGGTTTGAAGAACTCCGCAACTTAGAATGCAGGGATCTACGCTCCTGTTCCAAATGCCTTGTCCTCAGAAAGTTTATGTATATATTATAAATGATTACTAAAAATTTCACACTATTGATTTTACGGAGACCTGCCTTCGACAAAGGGCGAAGGTGACACTCCGAAGGAGGTGGAATCATGGATTTTTCAATACCCCAACCATTTACCGAAGAAATGGACCGCTTCAAACTCTTTTTGAAAAAGCATATGGTCCCAAAGCTCTCAAACTGGTACCGGGACGGGGAGGTTCCCCGGAGTTTTTTCCATGATATGGGCCAAGAAGGATGGTTCGGCATTTATCTCAAAGACAATGAGCTGACCCAATATAGCGCCTTGAGAAGTGAATTGATAGTGGAGAAGCTGGCTTCAATATCACCGGGAGTTGCGGTGGCAACCCTGGCACATGTGGATCTGGGGCTTACGGCGTTATATCTTTTTGGTTCAAAGCAGTTGAAAAATGATTATGGCGAGTCGGCAGTTCGAGGTGAAACTCTTATGTGTCTCGGAAACAGCGAAAGCAGCGCAGGGAGTGATGTGGCCAACATTTCAATGACTTCCGAGAAAGTTGAGGACGGCTGGCTGCTCAATGGAACCAAGGCGTTTATCACCAACGGCCTGATCAGCGATCTGGCTGTAATTACAGCGATTTCAGATGCCGCTGCACCAAGGAATAAACGACTGTCCATGTTTTTGGTCAATCTCGCGATGGAGGGGATACATCGGAAAAAACTCAACAAACAGGTATGGCTACCTTCCGACCTGACCCGTATTCAGTTTAAAAACGTTTTTGTTCCCGACGATCACCTCTTGGGCGAAAGGGGCAAAGGACTCCGGCAGGTGCTCAAAATATTTTCCTATAGCCGGGTTCCGATCAGTGCCCTCACCCTCGGGACGGCGGTGGGTGCCTTTGAATTGGCAGTCGCCCATGCAAAAAAAAGGAAAATATTCGGAAAAGAACTCGTTGATTTTCAAGCAAAGGCATTTGAAATAGCAGATTTATATGCAAAAATGGAAGCCGCCCGCTTAATGATCTACCGGGCGTGCGAGGCGCTAGACAGCGGAAATGATTTTCGCCTGGAAGCCTCTTTGGCGAAATATCTGTCGGTTATGACCGCCCGCGAAGTGACCACCTGGGCGGCGGATTTATTTGGCGCGGTTTCGGTGATTTCGGAACACCCGATCCACAAGTTTCCGATGGACGTCTGGGCTTCGTCTTTGGGTGAGGGAACTCAGGATGTGCAAAAGCTGGTGATTTTTCGGGAGATCATAAAAAATTTCTAAAAATGAACCGATTCTGAATTCGCCTTAAAATGTCCGTTTTCATCGAGTAAACACGATTTCTTTTAGGTGTCTACCTTCTGTATATGGCCTACTATTCTACCATGCTGATCTAACTGCGAGACAATGATGTAACAAAAATTGACATAAAAATGTACAAAAAATGTCAATATGTTTCATCGCAATTATTGGATGGTTTTCGTCGATGTTGACCAACAAGTTGATTTATAACGAAATATCATGGCACCAGAAGAAATTGAAATTTTGGCATAATTTTTGCATCTTTATTTGATACTCACTATTAACCCAAAATTCTGACCGGGAAATTATACTCGACACTTAATAAAAATCAGTTAAAAAAAATCGAGACTTTATAGTTAGTTTGGAGGAATCCCGTGCTATTCAACCTATTCCCAAGGGAGTTGTTAAAGGAGTTTGAGCCTTTTTCGGTATTAAGAAAGTATCCCGCTGGTAAAAAGGTTTTAAAAGAAGGCGATTTAAATACTTGGCTATACTTTATCGTTCGAGGCACACTTTCAGTCAATGTTGAAGGAAATCTGATCTTAAAGCTCAGACGGAAGGGCGATCTTTTCGGTGAAATGAGTGTGATCAGTGGCAATCCCTGTTCTGCCACCGTGATAGCGGATGAAGAGGTTGAACTGTTGGCTCTTAACACAACGATAATTAAAAACAGTTCGGAAGAAAAAATTGTAAATCTACGGACAACGCTCTACAAGGTTTTTGCCTTGATTCTAACAGATAAATTATATCTTACTACATTAAAAGCCAAAGGGTTTGAAAAATCAAATTTCAATTTGGAAAACTTTCAGAAGAAATTGGTAGCAGCACAAATGGAATTGAAAGAGTTAGAGGCACAATTGATCCAAACGGAAAAACTGACCGCTCTTGGAAAAGTGGCCACAGGTATATCTCATGAACTAACCCAACCACTTTTTGATATTAAGCTCTTGGCAGAAAGTGTGATTGAAGACTGGAGTGAAACACCCGCGAAACTGAATAAGCACAAAATTGAGCAAATTCTTCAACGCGTTAATCGATGTTCTACAATTATTAAACACCTGGGGGAGTTTGGCCGGGATGCACGAAATGTAAAACGTACCACAAATGATTTAAAGAAGATCATTAAAAACTCGTTTTCATTAGTAGCTGAAAAGTTTAAAAAATCCGGTCTAAAGATTAAACATGATTTTGCAAAAGAGTTATTGGAAATAAGTTGTAATAGTGTTCAGATCGAACAGGTTATTACTAATCTGTTGCTGAATGCGGAAGATGCTTTAGATCATACAAAGGATAAGAGGATTTTTGTTCGCACATTTTTCGATAACGGGTATGCAATTGTGGAAGTGCGCGATAACGGAAAAGGAATATCCAAAGCGCAACAACGAAATATTTTTGACCCGTTTTTTACGACAAAAAAACTAGGCGAAGGCATGGGCCTGGGATTGTCCATCAGTCTAAATATCATTAAAAATCATGGCGGGACAATTGATTTGGAGTCTCAAGAAGGAAAGGGAACAGCATTCAGGATAAAACTGCCCCTGGCCAAAAAACAAGGCGCCAAAGTTTAAAGGCTCGATTTATATAATTTATTGATATCATCGCAAGTGTCCCGCCCCCTGCCTCCTGGTCCACTTTGATGCCGCTGGTTTTGTAGAAAACAGCGATTTCAAGTCGCGGATCAAAGACCCGAACCGCTAGGCCTCTTACATTCGTACTTGCACGAAACCGATGTTTCTCGTGGGTAGCCTTCCCGATAGCGATCTCGACCATCTCATCGGTCATACCGAAATCAAGTAGTCGTACCAACCGATCCAGCCAAAAGCGACTCGGTGGGGCAGACCGTTCTCGCTCAAGTGGAGCAGTTCACACTGGGAGAGATTGCGGCCCAACTGCCGTTAGTCAGCACGCAGCTTATCAAGAAGATTCTCGCGGAGCTGAAAAAACAAGAAAATCTTTTAAGAATTCATTGATTAACATGCATCTTGTAATTCATTTTCTCGCAATGAAGCAAATTGTAAGTATATTTCCATGATTGTAACGATTTTTCTTGACTTATACTAAAATATAACGATAATTTTCGTTTTGTAATCGTTTTTCCGGAGTAAACCATGATTGAAAACAAGCAGGAGGCATCGACATATAGACTCGCAGGATATGCGGTGCTTGTTGAGCGGTACGGTCTTGACGTTGTTCCGAACTGGCACAGGTCCTGGGTCACGACCAGCGGAATCCATCGAATCGGCACGACCGGGGGCGTAATCGAGGAGACCTACCCATCCAAGTACTGGCCGGGGGACACTCTGGGCGACCATCTTGAATTCGCGCTCAAGTATGACGGGACGAATCTGTCGATCCTTGCCGGCTTGTTTCAGAAGGCAGCGAAGGATGATATCCTTGAATATGTCCGGTCCAAACCGACCGGCAAGTATGCCAGACGGGTGTGGCTCTTGTACGAGTTCATAACAGGGACAACATTCCCGCTGGATGATCTGAAGCGGGGTAACTACATCGATCTACTCGAACTGGATGAATACTATACGGTCACCCCGGTCCGTCAAATTCGACGTCAACGGGTCAACGACAATTTACTTGGTGACAGTCAATTCTGCCCGATGGTTCGCCGCACCGATACTATTCGCGACTTCGAAACGGCCGACTTACCCAAGCGATGTCAGCAAGTGGTGTCCAGCTATTCTCCGGAATTATTGAAGCGTGCGCTCGGGTACCTTTATACCAAGGAAACGAAATCGTCCTTTGAAATAGAACACATTAAACCCACTTCGACTCGAACAGAACGCTTTGTGACGCTGCTTCAAATGGCTGAACAAGAAGACTTTTGTAAAAAAGCGCAATTGATCGAGGTTCAAAACCGCATTGTTGATGCACGGTTTCGCGATTCAGATTACCGATTGAGCCAGAGTTACGTCGGTGAGACGATCGCCTGGCAGAAAGAAAAAATCCACTTCGCATGTCCTAAGCCTGAAGACCTGGTCGACCTGATGGAAGGCCTGATAGCCGCCCACGAACGTATGAGCACCGGAGGTGTGTCCGCAGTGATTCAGGCAGCCGCTATTGCATATGGATTCGTTTTTCTTCACCCCTTCGAGGACGGCAATGGTCGAATCCACCGCTTCTTGATCCACAACATTCTTGCCCGCCGGGACTTTACACCCGAAGGCGTTATGTTTCCCATCTCAGCGTCCATGCTGAAAAATCCCGCTGATTATTTTGCTTCTTTGGAAGCGTTTTCCCGACAGCTCATGCCCCTTGTGGAATACTCGCTCGACGAAGATGGCCGCATGACGGTTCACAACGATACGGTCATATGGTACCGCTTTATCGATATGACACCCCAGGCAGAGGCGCTTTTCCGTTTCATCGATCAGACTATCGATACAGAACTCGCCGGCGAATTGGCATTCCTGGCCAACTACGAAAAAACAAAGAAAGCCATCCAAGAGATCGTGGATATGCCCGACCGGCAGATTGACCTCTTCATTCGCTTCTGCCTTCAAAACAATGGGCGGCTCTCCGCACAAAAACACACGAGCCATTTCGATTTTCTATTAAATGAAGAAGTTGACCAAATGGAAAAAGCCGTTCAATCTACTTACGGAGATTTCGTCTTATAAGTATTATCGAACAGGTTTTCACGGTTTAGGATATGAAATACAAGGAGTTGCTTGAAAAGTAAAAGCATCATGCGTATTGAAAGTCCCAATATCGCCAATGAGTTGATTAAAAGTATAGAAGGCCGATAAAGTGCAGTTGAAGCAAACGATCTCGACCATCTCATCGGTCATACCGAAATCAAGTAGTCGCACCAACCGATCCAGCCGCCATGCTAATTCCCCATTGTGTCACTTATCATGCCAGATTCCGGCTTTAATGAGGCGATGCATAAGCGCCTTGCGCCGCATGTGGCCGGCCATGAATTTATTCAACTTCTGCCGGAAGGTCTTCCGGCTCGCATGAACCGAATAGGCTTCAGAGATGTCAACAAGGGCGTGGCAGGCCTCGTCATAGGCCGGACCCGAACCCCGTTCGACGTTCTGCTGGACAGCTCTCCACGCCTTGGAAAAATCCTTGGCCAAGGTCTCAAGATATGCCTCGCGTTTCCTGCGGCGCTTGACCTCACGCTTCTTCCGTTCGCGTTTTTTTTGTTCAAGGCGTATCTTTTTCGCCGGTTCTACATTGTTCCGGAGTTCTCCCACCGTGCGCCGGGGCGTTTCGGTCCTCTCGCCCCGCAAGCTGCGCCGCCATGCCGCAAATCGATTCTTGAGCGTCCTTTCGGCCTGCTGCCCTCGGCCCTCCAGAAGCAGTTTCAGGACCGCCGTCACCTCATCGCGCGGAAATCCGCCAAGCCAGTCTTCCGCTTCCTTTTGCATGGCCGCCTCGTCCTGTGGGGCCGAGCTCCCTATACCAGCGCCCGCCAACAGGTCCTCATCTACCTCTATAAATTCCGCAAGTGCCTGTTGAGCCGCCGTCAAATTCCCCAGTCCTTCCACGGACAAGGGCTCCATGTCGTCGTCATCCATCATTTCCCCGGTTACGGCCGCTAGCCATCCGATGTAAAGGCTGCGGATATCCCCGCGCAGCAACTCGTCCCGCATCGGGACAAGGCGCGCCATCCAGCCGCGGCCATCCTCCATACCGAAGCGATCGTAGTTCTCGGACTCGTGCAGACTCCAGGTGATCACCCAGTGGGTTTGCGTGGCTTCGAAATCAAGAATGCCGTCAACCGCCATTGTCTCGGCCGTTTTTTTCGATATCGCCTCGATGGGCAGGCGCACCATAAAAATGGCCGTCATCCAATTGGCCACGTAGATATGGGCATCGAAATACCGCCTCATCAAATCATCCGGGTCCCCCTTGAAATCTCCCCATTGGTATTCATTGGTAAAACTTATGGGCGTGATGTCGGCCCGGGTCGAAAGCCTGCGCAGGGTCGACATCTCCTCCGATGTCAGCGGCCTGTCGATGGCGAGAAACTCGTAATACTGGTATTCACTCATGGGGTTTTACCTTTTAGAACCGTCTGCCAGAGACGTTCCAGTCGTGTTTTCTTTTTCGGCATTAATTTACATCCTTGACAATTTGATTTTGTGCTGATGCCATTTTTGCGCTCACATAATTTTCCTACATGATGGCTTCACACTTTCTTCCCCCGCTCGCCTTTCGTCAACTGCTTGATTGTTTTTTCAAAATCACCGTCCAAAAAGTCTTTTTGATGAATCCGCCTTTGGTTGAACTTCTCGTATTCGGCTTCAGCCATCTCCCTGGCCATTTCGTGTGAAATCCTGCCGGCATGGGTGAGAATTTCACGTTCATTGACTGCCAAAAAGGCATCCAGTTTTTTAATCCAGTCGGCCATTTGCATTGGGATGCGCCTCATGGCCTGGCCTTCAGCGAAGATCAGGTATTGCTCCACGAGGTTGTTTAGGGCCAGCAGTTCCTTTTCGGTCAGATAGTTCTTGGCAATAGTCACATCCTGTTTGCGGACCTTTGTGCCGCGCCAACTAGTCAGCCCCATGTTGGTTTTGCCGTCGTCTGTCCGTTCATGGACGATTTCCGCAGCCGTCATGCCGGTAATGGCCCAGTGCATCTTGTTCTGGACGGTCTTGAAAAAATCGATGCTGATCTCGATTGTCGGGTCGTAGTCGATGCTGATGGCGTAGATATCGGTGATTTTTTGGTAAAAACGCCGCTCCGATGTACGGATATCCTGGATGCGGCGGAGCAGCTCGTCAAAGTAATCAAAGGGTTGATCCGGATTTTTCAAACGTTCATCATCCAGCACAAAGCCTTTGATAATATATTCACGCAGGCGCTGGGTGGCCCAGATACGGAAACGGGTGGCCACATGGCTTTTCACCCGGTAGCCAACGGAAATGATCATGTCCAGGTTGTAATATTCCAGCAGGCGCTTCACCTCCCGCTTGCCTTCCCGGCGAACTGTCAAGTATTTCTTGACAGTTGCCTCCGGCGCCAACTCACCCTCCTTAAAAATGCTTTGAATATGGAGACTTACGTTCTGTTTGGTTGTCTGGAACAGATCGGCCATGAACTGTTGCGTAAGCCAGACCGTCTCATCAGCCAGCCGTACATCAATTTTGACTTGACCGTCCTCGGCTTCATAGACGAGAAACTGGCCTTTGCCGGGGTTATAACGGTCACTAGGCACCAGATCTTTTCTCAAGAACGCACCACCTCCTCCAACGTCAGCCGCGTGCCTTCGATATGGGTCGTATGGTGTGCTTCAAGCAACAAAGCCCGGTTACCCATCTCGCGAATCCA
>Ga0255052_10000818_pt1 | contig 24468 bp, 17 predicted proteins | sample JV7_2_21_MG_FD_188632 | JGI IMG/M metagenome (GOLD analysis project Ga0255052, IMG submission 188632) | Seawater microbial communities from Jervis Inlet, British Columbia, Canada - JV7_2_21 | ecosystem: Environmental > Aquatic > Marine > Inlet | place: Canada: British Columbia | collected... | reverse complement strand
CACTCGCAAAGTTGTCACCTTCGTTAATGCTTTCATCCGGACCTGCATCAACTACCGGCGCGACATTGTTTACCGTTACTGTGACCGTATCGCTGCCATCAGCAGTACCGTCATTAACCGTCACCGTCACCGCAAAGGTACCTTCTTGCGCGTAAACGTGACTGAGATTGAAGGTTTTGGCGATTTGATTGACCGGCAGCACCTGCGGCCCGGCTCCCTCACCGTAATCTACTGTCGCCGTCCAGGTATCCGCATCCGGGTCGGTGAAGCTGCCCGCACTCGCAAAGTTGTCACCTTCGTTAATGCTTTCATCCGGACCTGCATCAACTACCGGGGCTACATTCGCCAGTCGTTCGATACCGTGAATCACCACTGTCTCTTTCTCGCTAATGTCAGTGGCGACGACGGTGATCGTATTCTGTCCAATTTCAAGTGCAGCGCCCAGCTGCTCAAAACTGGTGCTTAACGACCCACTCATATCCAGTACCGCAAGCTGAATACCGTTAACGCTGATCACGACGGAATCAACACCGGCATCGTCCTCGACGTTGCCCATAATGTCGACCGTGGCATCGCCAGTCGTCGTGCCGTCAGCCGGCGTAAAGCTAAGGGTTGGTGGCCCTGCATCGTTAAATACGGTCTGCGTCACTTGCCCCGTTTTGCCGGAGCTGTCCGTCGCTATGATCGTCAGCGTGTGAGGTCCCTTGGTCGGCAAAGGCACATTCACTGAGAAGTTGACCTCCGCCGGATCCGACGCATTGCCCGCATTTGTCAATGTTGCACTAATGCCATTTACCGTTACGGAGACAACTTCGACATCATCTGTCGCGGTGCCGGTGACCGTAACGCTGTTCGCGTCGATGCAAAAATCGGATTCGGGAGAGATCACCGAAATACTGGGCCCACCGATATCTACAATTACGTCAACCCCCGGATCGATTTCGACGCCGTCCAAAGTACCAAATGTGAGAAACGTACCATTTACGGAAGCTTCCGCTCGCACCGTGCAAAGTGCCTCTGGAGCTTCAAAGGCGACACTCGCCTGGGTAACGTTGTTTTGTCCTGACGTAAATGAGTTATAGCTGTATGAATATAACAACTCGTTCGTTGATGGATCGCGGTGCGTGCACGAGCCACTAATCCTTGGATTCGACATGACCTGTCCGCCACCGATACTGAAATTGATGGTCGTGCTTCCGGTTGCAAACGAAAAATCCTTCTGCACGGTCTGGCCACAAAGCAAGGGCACAAAATCGAATGGAGACGGATCGAAACTAAGAAAGACCGATTCGTTGATAAAACCGCGAGGATCGCTGGCTGGTCGAAATAGCCTCAGGAAAGAACTATTCGGCGCCCAGTCACCGTCGGAAACAATCAGGTCGTAAGCACCAGTTTGTGGAGCCAACCGATCCAGCGCAAAACCAAAGCGGGATGGACTTCCCGCGGCACTATTACCATTTGCCCGTATGTCTCCGGAGGATAAATCACTCAACGTGGCCGACCCGGTAAATTCGAACGTGCCAGTGATAAACGCCTGGCACGCGCCCATGTCCACAGTGGTTGTGGATCCGGCGGTAACAGAATGGCCAAACCGCGCCGGATCAAAGGCAAGTTCCGGAAAATCAAACAGATCATCGGAATTATTGAGGTTAGCCCGCGCGAATCCGCTGTAATTGGTGCCGGCGGGCACATCTGCGATATCGTAGTTGGAAAAATTATCCGGGCCGTCAAACAAAACGCGGTTAAGGGTCAGGCTCTTGGATGACGAACCAGAGAACTGAACTAGATAACTATTAACTTCGTCAGGTCCCGCGAAGTTGATCGCGCCACCAATATTTCCTACCTGCGGCGTTTCGACCGAGTAATCACAGCGGACGGATCCGCTTGCAGGTACCGTCACGTTTTGCAAGGGTAGGTTAATCCGAATGCCGGTCGTTAGTAAAACGGATCCAGAACAACGAAGTTGTTGTCCAGGTAAAACCGGCAGGCTGAAATCCGCAATATTCGGAAATGTCCCAGCCTGCGCGCTCGTTTGGTAAAAGTCGAAAGGTGCCGTCAATTGCTGGGCAAAAATCGAGATCGAGCTGATCAATCCACCGCCAGTGACCGTGACACTGCCATCAACGAAAGCCGGATTGTTAAAAATAAAGTCCTGCACCGCGATCACACCGTCGGTGACCGTGACCGCGCGGCCTCGAAGGAACATTCGATCAGAACCCATTCGAATATCGGCGTCGACCCCATAATCGCGAGATGTTCCGGTTTCGACTTGAACTGTAAGGTCGTACGTTGCGCTGGTCGCGTTGGGAGAAGTGAATTGACTGGCGGTCAGATTATCAACGACCGAGGTAGCTCTCATCGAGAGACCCGTAATGGTCTCCGTTCCAACCTGGACGTCGCCTTGGATCGAATTCGGATTCAAAACGATCTGCGCCCGCGATGCGGCGCTCGACGTCAAAATTATTGCTAACACCAGCAGCTGGGTGGCGGTGATTTTTGAATTTCTCATGATCATTCTCCGGGCAATCCGGTTCAGTCGATTCGATCCGCATGTACTATCTGATCTTGATGCGCACCGCCGATGTCATAGTCGATTCTCAATGGCAAAAATGAGGTCTCGTTAAGAATTAGCTGTTGCCACACAAAGCGTGCGTCCTCGGATTTACATTCACCAGCGGCAACGTGTCCGAATTGCACAACCCCCCGGTCCAGTCGATCACCGCCGCCATTCGGGGCGCGCACATTGACGTTTGTCATGTCAAGCGAAGTGATGTTGCACAGTCGCATCGCCATTCGACCTTCCGCATGCACCTCTCCGTAGGTCACATCCAGGATGTGCACGGCAGCAGTTATCTCAGGCGGGTTCGCCCACAAAGCTGTGCTTGAAGCAGCAACCAGTACGAACGGTATTAGTGACTTAGTAAGCATCGCGATGGACTCCCGAATTCGGCGCAGGCAAAAGAATCATTCGTCGTACCCGGCCGCACTCGCGACCTGGGTAGGACAAACGTGATAAGAAGGAATGGAACTTTTGTGGCAAGCGAAAAGTTTGTGGATTGGGCATACGGGCGTCCGGCAGCCGACCGGTCGCTTGATGTCCGTATGCATCACCGCATCCCCAAAGTGGAAGCTAAATGATCGTCGGGTCCTACGGCGGTGTTCCATCACGGTCGGAGGAAACGAGGATCCCTTGCCAGTAGAACTAGTCTACCAATACGCATTTACCGTAGTTTTTATAGGTATTTACCGTATTTTGATTGAGTATAGACGAAAATGTCCGTGGCGTATTTGCCCGCCGGAGAAAAATAACCACTTGTGAGCGAGTTCAGCCTTTCCGAACTTCAGGGCGCAGATATCTCCAATCGGCATCGTCGAACGGCAGCTTAGGTTCTAGTTGACAATGTTGGCGTTTTATCATCAAGACCGCCATCGTTACGGTTGATGCGCTTAGCCTGGGCGTCCGCTGTTGATCCCAGGCAGTGCTCCTAGCAAGCGTGTCTCGCCAAGCTACGGGTTTTGGCATCAATCCAAGTCGGGTGCCGGTCTTTTGCCTGACAAGCGAAAACTGCTTGTTTCCATCAGCCAGCCGACCGTTACAGCAACGGTCAAGAACGTCTGTTTCGCAGCCGAAAGAGACAATCGGCCTACCAATCGCCTGATCGACAGAGACGGATGTAAGGCTGAGTTCGGCAGCTTGATATAAAATGCCAATACGCCAAAATGCCCGGTGCAACTTGATTGACGAGCAATGGGAACCAAACAATCGAAAAACCCAAGACCGACCCCAGTTGCGGATGATCTGGTCAATATAGCCTATGAGGAACACGTCAAGAATATTGATCTGGCGGCGATTCATCTGCGCGACGCTAGAAACACTCTCTATTCCATATCTGAACTTGATGACAATCAGGCACTGTCAAAAGCGGCAATTCTATTGGCTACGGCGGCGCTTGAGAGCAACCTCGCTTATCTTACTTCGATGGCATTGCGTTTCATCGAGGTGCGGCCGGAAAAATTCAGTAGACCCCATACGCTCTTCCTGCGCGGTGTAGTCGAAGGCAGGTCTTGGATGTTAACTGATTGTTTTTATTGATCGATCAGGAGGCGTTCACGGACATGATTGCAGTACTGTGCGCAACGATGCTGGACTGACTCCCGCAAAAGCCCCGCAGGCAAAGGGCGGATCGATGCTAAACGAAATTTCGTACTGGAAACTTGAGTAGCCGGTTCGAACCAGGCGATCGGGAATTCGAATGTTTCCGGGCGCCTCGGTAACCTATTGAAATAAAAAGCCAAAAGGTTACCAACATCGGGCTGAAGCTTCGTGCGCCCCGATCATCGCTCGACCAAAGCCTGGCGCCCGGCTCGCCCTGCCGCCAGTAACCGAACTGGCCAAGCGGACGGCGCGGTCGTCGCCGGGTTGAGTACAATGAGATACTCCGTGGCGGCTTGCTGCCCGGACTGATGCTTCAAACCCGAAAGAGCCGGTTTAATGAAAAAACAGAAACGCCACAACCTGGTATATGTGGCGGCCTGGCTGTTGATCCTGGCATTCTTTGCCTGGACCGCTAACCTGTTGCTCAACGTTCAGAGCGATTGGGCACAATCGAATGAAGTCACGCGTATCGATCGCGACGTGCACGGGCTGCTCGCTCCCTGGCGCAACCTCAACCGGCCCGGTAACGATGTGCTGGAAAACTACGAGGTAGAGCGCCAGACCAGGGCATTCAAGCGCTACCTCGGGGAATACGCCGCCGCCCGCACCGCACTCGAAGCGCATCGCACTGCAGAGGTGCCGATGACCGAATTCTACGTCGGCATGGACGAGATTGCGGCCACGGTCGAAACGCTGGCAAGTCGCGTATTGCAATTGGCTGGGGCAAGAGAAGGTCTGCGCTTGTCGGGGGCCGGGCTCGACTCGATTCGGCAGGCGGAGACCGAGGCCGCCACGACGATGGCGCGCATGGATCAGGGCTTCCAGGTTGGGATGGACCTGATTGTCAGCATGGACGAACGTCTCGATGCGCGCCTGCTGGAGCTGGTAGCCTCGCGACGCGCCAGCATTCGCAGCCTGTACCTGATTCTCCTGGTAGCCCTGCTGAGTTCGGCGTTGAGTCTGGTGCTGCTGCGCCGAATCGCGACACAAGGTGAAGCGCTGCGTTCCGGCGCGGAGCGCATCAACGCCATCGTCAACAATGTCGTGGACGGCATTATCTCGGTCGACGAAGACGGCAACATCGAATCATTCAATCGTACCGCCGAACAGATGTTCGGCTGCGAGGACAGGCAGATTGTCGGTCATCCTTTCATCGACCTGATCGATCCTGAAAGTCTTGAGCAATACAAGGAGATCACTCTCGGTCATGACGAATCGGAGTATCTCGGACGCCGACTCGACACGTCGGAATTCCCGATGGAACTCGCCGCGACCCGCATCGAGGTCGACGGGCGGCCGCTGCTGGTCTACATCGTGCGCGACATTACCGAGCGCAAACACGCCGAAGAACGCCTGCGACTAGCTGCGAGCGTCTTCGAGAACACGACCGAGGGCATATTGATCACGGATGAAAATGGCACGATTCAGTCGATCAATCCGGCCTTTACCGCGATGACGGGCTTCACGGCCGAGGAGGCGACAGGCGAGAACCCCAGAATCCTGCACTCCGGCGAGCAGTCGGCGGACTTCTACAAGGACATGTGGGAATCGATCACGACAAGCGGACACTGGCAGGGCGAGTTGAACAACCGCAGAAAGAATGGCGAAATCTATCCACAGTGGCTGAATATCAATGCTATCAAGGATGCGCGCGGTCGCGTCACCAACTATGTCGGCGTGACCTTTGACATTACCGAACTCAAAGCCTCCGAGCGGTTGAAAGACGAATTCATCGCGACGGTGAGCCACGAACTTAGAACGCCATTGACTTCCATACACGGCTCGCTGCGCCTGCTTGGCGGTGGCGTGGCGGGCGAGCTGTCGGCTGAGTCCGCAAAATTGGTCAAAATCGCCGCTAACAATAGTCAGCGCCTGGTCCGCCTGATCGACGATATCCTCAGTATCGCCAAGATCGAGGCTGAGAAGATGAAGTTCCTGTTGCAACCGCTCGCCATCGACGACGTGATCGGCCGCGCCATCGAAGCCAATCAGGACTTCGCCCAGCAGTACGATGTGCGTTTGCAAGCCCACGCGGGCATTCGCGAGGCGCGGGTATTGGCTGACAACGATCGACTGATGCAGGTGCTGACCAACCTGCTGTCCAATGCCGTCAAGCATTCGCCGGCGGGCGGCGAAGTGCAGGTCGGTGTGCAGCGGCAAAACGGCTACTGGCGGATCAGCGTCGTCGACAACGGTCCGGGCATACCGGATTCGTTTCGCGACAAGGTGTTCAGCAGGTTCGCACAGGCCGACGGCACCGACCGGCGCAAGGGTGGCGGTACCGGGCTCGGGCTGAGTATTTGCAAAGCGATTATCGATCGTCTGGGTGGTCGCATCGGCTTCGAATCCGAAGCCGGTGTTCGCACCAGCTTTTATTTCGACTTGCCAGTCATGCAGAGACAGGCGATGGCGGACGTGGTGGTGAGCGGATGAAGCAAGCGGCGCTGAGCAGAATACTCTACGTGGAGGACGACCCGGACATCCGCGAACTCGTCACAATGTCGTTGCAGGCGCTCGGCAGGTTTCAAGTCGCCGCCTGTGACTCCTGCGCCGCGGCTTTGGAGCTGGTCGATGAATTCAGCCCCGAGCTGTTGCTGCTGGACGTCATGATGCCGGACATCGACGGCCCGGCGACACTAAAAGTGCTGCGCGAGCGAGTGAGCGCCGCAGCTGTGCCGGCGATCTTCATCACGGCGAAAGTGGATGCCGGTGATATGGCGCGGTACCGGGAAATGGGTGTGCTGGACGTCATCGTCAAGCCATTCGACCCCATGACGTTGTCGGGCCAGATACAGCATATCTGGCAGCGCGACCGGAGTGTCGCAAATGATCACAGTGGATAATGAGTTCGAGCGCGAGCTGGCGCGGCTGTCGGCCGCGTTCGTTGCCCAGCTGCCGCAACAGGTCCAGGTCCTGAATGACGATCTGGCTACCTGGTTATCGGCGTCCCGGGAGGCGGAATTGTTTGATAGGCTTAGCCACAAGGTGCATCAGCTGAAAGGATCCGGCAGTACGTTCGGCTGCAGCGGCGTAAGCGAGGCGGCGCGGGTGCTGGAGCAACGTCTGGCAGTGTTGCAAGCTGACGCGACCAGTGTGGCTGCTTCGGACCTGGAGAAGATCGAAGCGGCGATGCGGGCGCTGCGCGGCGAGGCAGACCGCACATACCGCGAATCGTTACGGGGTCATCAGGCGGGGGCGCAGACTTGAACGTATTGCTGATCGAAGATGACGAACAGATCATGGAGCTGCTCAAGGCGTATTTCCAGACCAAGGGCGATGACGTGACTGTGGCCGGCGATGGCGTGGATGGACTGACGCGGTTCAATGCGGACGCACCGGATCTGGTGCTGCTCGATGTCGGACTTCCCAGGCTCGACGGTTGGGGCGTACTGGAGGCGATTCGTGCAGAAAACACCGTGCCAATTGTACTTCTGACAGCTCCCGCCGACACCGAGAGCGTGGTAAAGGGCTTGGCCCTGGGCGCCGATGACTACCTGACCAAGCCGTTTGATGTCCGCGAGCTCGACGCCCGGATACAGGCGATATTGCGTCGTATCGAGAACAATACCGATCAGCCGGGTCTTGCGGTCGGTCGCATCCAGATCGACGATCGCAGCAAGACAGTAACGGTAGGCAACGCGACACTGGCATTGTCGCCCAAGGAATACGGCCTGCTGAAGTTGTTGGCCAGTGAACCGGGACGGGTGTTCTCGAGCGAGGAGATCATCGCCCATCTATGGCCGGATAGCAGCCGGGCCGCGGCGAGCGACGTAAAGCAATACGTGCACCTGCTGCGTAGCAAGCTGGAGAATAAAGCCCAGATCAGTGATCCGATCGAGAATATCAAGGGCTTCGGCTACCGCCTGGTCGGCTAGCGACCAGCCTCCTTCCCAGTTTTAACCTTCTTTTGACCTGGCGATGATGCGCCTTCTATGGGCACGCGCGCACCCGTGTCGGACACTACAGGTGACATAAGGAGCCTTGGCCTGCGCGGCCCGGCCTTTCCCAACGTAACGAGGACACGGAAATGACAACCTTGAAATCCATGATGACGTTGAAGTTATTCACAGGTCTGGCCGTATTGATTGTCGGCACCAGTACGGCGTTGGCCCAAACTGTGCCGCCGGCTGACCCCAGCCTGGAAGTATTCCGTATCCGCTGTCAAATCGACGCGGATATTGATCCTGCGACCGGCCAGCTCTCGCCCAAGGTGCAAATCCAGGCTAAGGCTCGTGCAGATTTGCTGGATGGCCTGGCGGTCAGCTTCTGGCTGGAGAACCTGACCACCGTGACGGCCCCGCCAAATGCCGTGCACACTGTTTTCGAGCTGGGTTCCGCATCGGCCGATTGGGATACCTTCCCGGACCCGGCGGACCTTTCCCCCGTGACGCTGGTCGACGGCGATTTTGTTGCGGCTGGTGACCAGATAAGAGCGACCGCCCAGGTCCAGACTACAGGTCAGACTGTTACTGGTGAGGCATCGTGTGCCGACAAGACAGGGGCGCAGTTCAGACAGGACACCAAGAACGTCTGCACATTGAAGAAATTCAACCGAGGTAAATGCAAATCTGGCGATATCCTGCCAGATGGAACAACAATGCCGTAGGGTATGCCAAGGAGACGTCGGACAGAGCAAGACCTTCATCGCGCCGATCTAAGATTACGAGATGTTAATTGGGGGGTGGATGCGGAAGCATTCGCCCCCTTTTTGTATGTCGGTCAATGCTCAGCAAAAAACCGGCTCCTCCTGTTCAAAAGTAAGAGTGTCAAGCCCAAGCAACAGTCCGCCGATGGCCGAGGAAATTGATCATGCGGCGGATATCCATGCATCCACCGCCTTTTGTTTTACCCAAAGGGGCGTTTTTTTCAGCAGTAGTGATGTCCTGATTGAATCTATTTCAGATGTGGCTCGGGCAGCAGTTCGAATAGACTCGGCGTACCGGTACCGATACTACCTATTTGAGGTTAACGGAATTTTACTTGTAAGTAATTGATTTAATTAACTGTAGGGCGTAAGGTGTCCGTTGCAAATGCAGTACCTATCACAACCGTGCAGAGCCGTGTCACACGATTCTCACACAGTGCCAAAACCGGACCCGTCGCGGGCGAATATCAATTCGCCACAGACAACGTATTGAATTATCTCCGGCGCGAATAGGTGGCGTTTGTACAGTGATGGACGTAGTTTCATCACGCATTGTCACCCGGCTGCTGTTAAGTTGTCAGCACCGTTTTCTGCTATTCGGAGCTGGAGCTGTAGTACTCGGCCAGCTCTTCGATGTCCCGGTCGCTGAGTGTTTTCGCGATCGGGGTCATTAAAGGGTCGACGCGCTCGTCGGAACGAAAGCGATTCATCTGGTCGATCAGGTACAATTTCTTTTGCCCGGCCAGATTCGGCCAGACGTAGTGTTCGATGACACCATTGCGCCCGTGGCACGCAATGCAGGTCTGCTGCTTTGAATTGGTAATGCGCACTCCGGCGCGGATCTTTTCCGGCGGCAGGCTCGAGAAATACGCAGCCAGATCTTCGATGTCACTATCCGATAAGCCAAGTGCCATCGGGCTCATCCACGGGTTCCTACGCCTGCCAGTGCGATAGTCGCGCAGCTGCTTCGCAATGTAACCCTCGTTCTGGCCGGCGAAATTAGGCCAGTTCAGATGCTCACTGACGCCCTCGGCGCCATGGCAGGACACACAAAGTAGCGATATTTCCCGACCAGCCTCCTTATCGCCAGCGTGCGCCAGACCCGTCGCAAACATGAGCGTGATGGTGACAATGGCAAGCCAATTTTTTTTCACGTCAACTTCCTACCCGGCAGAATTCGGCATCAGATCAAGATGCTGCAACAGGCGTACAAATCCAGTTAGCTTGGCAGCACGATAGTCATCGATGTCGACTTCCCGGTAATCGTAAAAACCCTGCTCATCGCGCAGACCGTTGAGACCGCCATCCATATTTCGCTTGACAATCTCCGGCGACGAAAAACGATGATCATCGATGTTGTCCGCCAGATACGCACTCGCATGATAAAGAATATCGCCGCCACCCCAGTCGATGAACTCGAGTGCGCCGAGGTTTGCGTAGCGCACGCCGAAGCCCACCCGAATGGCTTTGTCGATGTCGTCGGGCGAAGCGACTCCTTCCTCGACCAGTCTTGCCGCCTCATTCAGGACCAGCGCCTGGATACGCGACACGATGAAGCCCGGCGACGATTTGCACACGACGGGCAGCTTACCGATCCGTTCCAGTAGCGCTTTCAACCGGGTAACCGTGCGCTCGGCCGTTTGTGCCGCAGGGCACACTTCGACAAGTGGCATCAAGTAAGCAGGATTCAGCCAGTGTGCGTTGCAAAATCGTGCGCTGTTTTCCAGGAAATCGGCTAAAGTATCCGGCGACATCGTAGATGTTGTCGAACTGACAATCGCCTGCGGAGAAACGAATTCGTTGATCCAACGATAGGTGCTTTCCTTTATAACCAGCGTCTCTGTCACCGCCTCAAAAACGAAATCGGCTGCGGCCAGGATATCGGCACCGGCGCTTTTTGGCTTGACGACTATCCACTGCTGAATCGCTGCTGCCTGTTCGGCTGAGACAACGTCCGCACCCTGCAAGAATGCAAGTTCACTTTCTGCCTCATTCATGACGGACAACTGCAGATCGGCAAAGTCGCTGCCTGATCGTTCCTCACTGTCGAGTACGGCTACCGGATAACCCGAATAGGCGAAACTCATCGCTATGCCTCTTCCCATTCTGCCCGCGCCTGTCACAACAATTGTTGGTGTTGTCATAGTATTTGCAACCAATCGACGGATAAGAAACCTAAGCCTGGTCTCTGCCCAGGTACGTCCAGAACAGCGAATCCGGATCGTACTTCGTTCGCAACTCGGCAAGCTGCTCCCAGCTGTCGGTTGTGAAACACTCTTCTACATGCTGAGGGTAGCGCAATGGATCGATTTCGTTGATGTAGTGGCCCTTGGTGTAGGGACGCATCAGCGCGACGGACGTGTCCATCCATTCCGTGTTGCGTTTGATGTGCGACGGTTCTTCCGCCATTTGGTACCAGGAAAAATAGTCCTTGCCAGGCGAATTCACACAGGAAGTCTTGTCTTCCTGAAGGGGATTTATGCCCCAGGCAGACAATGCGAACGAACGCGGCGAGGCAGGCGGATTCTCGAGCATGTACTCGGCCATCTTTAGCAGGCATCCGCCAGGGTCGTCCGTCCAGATGTTTTCCACCGCCGTACGATTTGGGCTCGAATGGTCCGTTTCCTGCCCGGCATACAACTCCGCGTTTGTCATTTCGACGTTTTCTCGTTTCAGCTCACTCATCGTGGGGATTTCGCTTCGTGAAACCGGCGACAATAGTTTTTCGGCCTCGCTCCGGTTGTGCGCAAACGCGATAGCGCTAATCGCACATTGCAATTCCCGCTCCGCCGGTGGCAACGTCGATGGAGCGAAACGACCGATCACGGCAATGATCTCCAGACGCTTTTCCTTCGCTGAGGAAATCTTCCTGAGCTCTTTTACGACGGTAGGAAGCTTCTTAATCGACACGACATACTTCGATTTCGTAATCGCCGTTGGCAACGGATAAAGCTGAAGCTTGTAACGAATCACGGCGCCGAAGAACCCCGGGCCAGCACCACGAACAGCCCACAAAAGATCGCCGTGATCATTGGGCGTTGCGATGATCTTTTTTCCGCAAGCGGTGACGATTTCGGCGGCAAGAATCGAGCGACACGCGAGGTCCCACTCCGGCATGTTCCATCCCAGACCGCCGCCGATCAGGTAGCCGCCCAAGCCGACGATACCCGTGTGAGCTGCCGGAAAAGTGAGTCCCTGCTGCTCGGTTAGCGCGATCAACTCCTCGCTGCGGATACCGGGTTCTATCCATGCGGTGCATGCAACCGTGTCGATTTCGACATCGCGAAGATGTGACAAATCGATCAACACGCCGCCGTCGCGCAACACCGCACGCGCGGGGTTATGCCCGGTTGATCGAACGGATACTTTCAAACCGTTTTCACGAGCGTGATTGACGGCCTCGATTACATCCTGTCCTGATTGGGAACGCACGATAATATCGGGATAACGTTCAGGTTTGTGCAGATACCATACCATGCTCGAGCGCCACAACTCATAGCTGGCATCGGCTCGCGATATGACCTTACCTCGAATGCGCTCCAGGTGTTTGCCGAGTTCTTTGGCGAAGGCAACAGGCGCCTGCAGCGCTCCGGTCAGCACGGTAACGGCGGCCGCCAATTTGCGCAGCATGCTGCGTCTTGTTATCACTCTACTCATTCGCTATCTGCCTTTGGTGACGAGGCCTAAACGAACTCCCCATTCGATTCCGCGGACCGGATCGGTGAGATATTGTACGGCATCATTTCCAGACAATCCTTAGATTGATTGAAGCGTTCGGCGGAAGTATTTGAGCCCCCAGCCCAATGAAATCGCGGCAAGCACCGCGGACACGGAGCTGATCAATGCCATCGACCAGCCGACGGCTTTTTCGTCGCCAAATAAATAGTCTGTGCACAAAGCGACCAGTGTTGAGCCGCCGGTGATGCCGAGAATATTCATCGACAGAAAAAACAACGCGGTTACCTGCGCACGCATTTGGTTCGGCGCCATCATCTGCAGTGCCGCCGCTGAAGGCGCCATGGGGAAACTTGCGAAGAACATGGCAACAGCGAGCATCAAGAGGCTAGTGATCAGGCTCGGCATGAACGGAAAGAGTACGGCGGGAATAACCACGCCCAAACTACCGATCATTCCGGAACGCATCGGCGCGTCCTCAATACCATGGCGCGTAAACCAATCGGCAAGCCAGCCGCTTGTGAGTACACCGGATGTGTTGCTGACCAATACCAGGATACCCAGGTAGATACCGACATCACGGGTGGATAAACCGTAATTGCGAATCAGGTAGGCAGGCGACCACGACAGCAGTGCGTAAAGTGTGAGCGCCATAAGGCCGAAGCCGAGGAAATGCGCGATAAACGTTTTCTTGTGTTTGCGGATATAGGCAAACACGTCGCGGATAGTAAATCCGGCCGAGCCCGCAATGATGCCCTTGCGTTCGGGGTCACGAACCGTCAGGAAGAATATCGCCGCGACAATTACGCCGGGCAACCCGACGATGAAGAATGTCATTTGCCAGGGTTGCAGCACGCCAACGACTGGAAATTCGATCGCGTCGTACTGAGTGACCATTTCTATGACTGTTCCGCCAATCAGAAACGCAAGTCCGGATCCGATGAACGAACCGATAGAGTAAACGCCAAGCGCGAATCCGAGCTTGGATCTCGGAAACGAGTCACTGATTATCGAGTAGGCGGCAGGCGACAGCGACGCTTCCCCGACGCCGACGCCCATCCGCGCGACGAACAATTGCCAGAAAGTCTTTGTTGTGCCACAGAGTGCTGTCGCGAGGCTCCACAGGAAGATACCGACCGAAATAATTACGGGTCGTGATTTCCGATCGGCCAGCCACGCGATCGGAATGCCCATCGTTGCGTAAAATAAGGCAAACGCCAGACCGGTGATCAGGCTGAATTGCGTGTCAGTGATTCCGAGGTCTGCCCGAATCGGCTCGATCAATAATGTGATGACCTGTCGGTCAACGAACGAAAGGATATACGCGACCATACACAAAATGACCGTGTACCATGCGCGAGCGAGCGATTGCTGCGACTCACCGAGTGCGGTCTGTGCTCCGATCATGGTCTAGAAAGTCCTGCCCATGGATATTGCCCTTATTATTAGCAGTACTGAGAGTTGGCGGACTATCTACCTCGACAGATGCTTAGCTCGGCCTGGGAAGTCTATTAGATACGGGTGGCCGGGCTACTGATATGCGAAAATTGCAGCGATTTTTGGCTAGGGGCCAATTCGAGCCAAACGGTCAGTTTTGGCTGTTTCTCCAGTCGAAAAGAAGTTTTGAACCATGCTTTCATCGTATAATCGATTCAAGTTCGGCAGTCGAATCAATATTCAAGACTACATGAGTCATTATTTCAGCTCACCACCGTTGCAGGATTTCTTCTTGAAAAGTACCTTGAATGTTGAGGAAATCCATGACTGCGTCTCCAATGTTCTCACCGGTCATCGGGTAAGAACGACCTCCTCGTCAGTGCACAACAACAATTCCGCGATCTTGCATCATGCTCCACTACCCAACAGCTCATTTAATTATCTTTGTTACGGTGTCGAGACGAGGATAGATGTCTCACAGTTGGGTTTCTTTCTCGTTGAAATTCCACTATCTGGTCAATCTGTCACCTGTTGTGGGACCGACACCATAGTCTGCGGCGTGGGCCATGCCGTCATCGCCGGACCTTATAGCCAATTCTCAACAGTGTTGAGCGAAGATTGCTCGAAGCTATTGATAAAAATCGAGCGTAATGCGTTCGAAAATTGTCTGAGTGCGTTGCTGCGAAGAAAGCAAATAAGAATTCTCAATTTCGAAATGGGGATAGATCTGGGTACCGATGCTGGCCAGTCACTGTTGCGCACCATTACCTGGATTGTTGACGAGTTGGAGCACCAGGGTTCACTGTTAAATACCAGACGTTTAACGCGACCTAATTACGAACAGGCCCTGATGTTGTGTTTACTGAATACTCAGCCACACAATTATTCAGAGGAGCTGGAGCGCCTGGCGTTGCCGGTCGCACCTGATTTCGTCGTAAAGACAAGAACGCACATCAAGGAAAACTACGCTAATCCAATCGATCTTGAGGAGCTCGTTGGGATATCGGGTGTAAGCGAGCGGCTGCTCCTGGGCGGGTTTAGACAGCATTTGGGCGTATCCCCGATGAAGTACCTGAGACTTGTTCGCCTGGAAAACGCTCATTTGGACTTGAAAGAGCTGTGCCCCGAGAAATGCCACGTCACAGAAATCGCACTTAGCGCAGGCTTTACTCAACTCGGCAAGTTTTCTGCGGACTACAAACGGCGCTTCGGCGAGTCACCTTCAGAAACCCTAAAAACGGTGTCTCCGGGTAGGTCTGGCGCGGGATCGACGGACCAATGAAGTAGCAAGTCTATAGTAGCGGATAAGAACAAAAATAATAGCGGGGTAGGTGCATGAGTGCGACAGCATCGTCAGAGACATATATCGCTGAAAATACTTTTTCGCGATTTCAGATTTTGGCGATCAGCCTGTGTGCCCTGATCAACATCATCGATGGTTTTGATGCGTTGGCGATCGCGTTCACGGCTCCAGCTATCTCGACCGAATGGGGACTTTCGCCCAGCGCTCTGGGCATCGTGTTCAGTGCGGGCTATTTCGGTATGGCGGTTGGTGCATTGACGCTCGGTATGTTGAGCGATCATATCGGACGCAGAAAGACGATCCTTTCCAGTCTCACGGTTCTCGTTGTTACCATGTGGTTAACGTCGACTGCGGGCTCAATTGCATTGCTTTTGAGTTATCGCTTTGTCGGTGGTCTCGCCATTGGGGCGATGCTGGCCAGTATTACGGCCATTACGGCTGAATATTCTCCCGATTCGAAACGCAATTTCATGATCTGTATTGTGCAGGGCACTTACGCTATCGGTGCGACGCTCGGCGGTCTTCTTTCTGCTTATCTCATAGGCGATTTCGGTTGGCGGCCCGTCTTCGCAGTCGGGGCAGGTTTCAATGTCGGCTTACTGCTTCTGGTGTATTTCTTGTTACCCGAATCCCTGGCCTTTTTATTAAGCAAACGTCCCAAAGGTGGTCTGGAACAGGCCAATGTCATCATTGCACGACTGAATGGCAATCGGCTTGCAGCGTGGCCTGAAAGATCTGAGCGGCGTCGCGATACAGCTGGAGTAAGAGAGCTTTTTCATAAAGACATGAAAAAATGGTCGGCACTTTTATGGGTAGCTACGTTCACTGCCATGTTCGGCAACTATTTCTTATTAAGCTGGATTCCAAAAATAGTAGTTGACGCCGGTGTACCGCTGGACAGGGCAATCTGGGTAGGTATGTCGATTAATGCCGGCGGACTGATCGGAATTCTGTGGCTTGGCTACCGGTCTGCTAGCAGCGGACTGAGATTCATGATCACGACCTATATGGGTATTGCAGGCATTCTGATGATTATTTTTGGCACGATGAAGACCGAAGTCGGTGTGCTGATGCCAATCGCCATTTCATTGGGTTTCTTTGCTCAGGGGGGGTTTATCGGGCTGTATTCGGTTGCCGCTCGCCTCTATCCCACACAAATTCGCGCAACGGGTATCGGCTGGGCAATTGGTTTGGGAAGAGTCGGGGCCATAATCGGCCCATCCGTTGCGGGAGTGTTGATCGGCCTGGGTTGGGAAAAAGCAAACTATTTCGCGGTGTTGTCGATTCCGTTCTTTGTTTGCGCACTGGCGATTTGGTTGTTAAAAGCCGGCCAGCTGGAGCTGAGTACTAAGCAGGCCCAATAATCAAATTTGTTGCTCCATTCTGTTAATTGTCGCGAGGGCCGGCCTTGTTCGTCTGCGTTCACGCGGCTAAGGCTTCCAGATTCCGCGCTCCTGCATTAGCGCAATTTGTCGCTTTGTCACCTTTTCGCGGTATTCCGCATGTTTCATGGGTTTCCTGTCCAGATACAGATTCTTCGGGAACACGGGCTGCTCGTAAATTTTCTGGTACATCTCCGTCTTCAGGTCCTTCATCCAGTTGGTCCACTGCGAATTATTGCGATGGTGGCGCATCGCAGCAATATCGATAGGCCCTGAGACGAACGAAGAACTTCCGCTGTAGTTGTGTTTTCCGACTATCTGTCCCCGGTAGTTGACAATCATCGAGCCGCCTCCGAAACAGTCAACAGGCGTATCCGATTCTGCGGTGAGGTAGTAGTTGCCCAAATTCGGTGCAACGACATACATGTTGTTATCCAGGGCCCTGGCACGGTTTTGAATCTCAAAGTAGTCGTTCGATGCGGCGGGGTGAGGAATCGACGCACGATACGCAACTTCGCAACCATTCATCGCCAGGCCCCGCGCATTTTCGGGATACGAAGCCTCGTTTGCCATCATAATTCCCATTCTGCCTAACGGCGTGTCAACGACAGGCCAAAAAGCGTCAAGACCACTGCCATACTTCTCTATCCACCAGTCGTACACATCGTGCGGTGTCAGTGAATGCTCTACAGGTAACAGCGTGACCAGCTTATAGTGCTTGTGAATGACGTCGCCCTGATCGTCAATAATAAACCCGATATTAAAGAATCGATCCGGGAAATCAGAATGCTTGGCCTTCGCCTGCGCCATGATGTGAACGCCCCATTCGCGGGCGGTTTCTCCCAGTGCGTCTGTCTCCGGTCCCGGAATGTCGATGGCAATATTGTTGGCATACCATTCGTGATCGACGTCCATTACTTCATCGTTGAAGCCCTGCAGCGCTCCCTCCGGCAAAATAATGAGTTTCACGGGAAGGTCAATGTCAGTGAGTCAGCATGCGGCTTTAATAATGTGCCGCTGGTGTTCTATATTTTTGAATATGTCGCTTCTTCGTTCAGCGCCCCAAATAGTTGGCACAAGGCCAACCACGTTATATGGCTCTACCATGACGGCTCCAGCAATGGATCAAGTTGACAGCCTAATATTTTCAAATTGGTCGTACCTACCGCTATTGAATAATCGCTGCGGTAAGTAAGTAGAGTTCCCTCCGACCCTGGTCCAATAATACGAGAGCGTAAGATATACATAAATTCTAGAATAACTTTGTATTAATACGGCGGCGATCCAAAAGGGGGTGGCACTATGAAGGTTAGCAAATCGATAGCGTTATTGTTCGCGTTGGTGTGCGTGTTAGACATGAGTGGCGTAGCAATCGGCCAGGAGAGCGAGGCAGGTTTCGCTCTCGAGGAAATAACGGTTACCGCGCGCAAGCGGGAAGAGAACTTGCAGAATACGCCGGTTGCTATATCTGCCTTCTCCGCAAGTGAACTTGAACACAGGCAAATTAGCTCCAGCGATCAGCTAGCGGACATTACCCCCAACCTGACATTCGACTCTTACGCCCCATCCTCCGGCCAAAACGCCTCTTCGCAAATCTACATTCGCGGCATAGGACAGTCCGACTTTACTGCGGTGACAGACCCGGGTGTGGGGCTCTATGTGGACGGTGTGTATTACGCCCGGTCTTTTGGAGGCACCCTGGATTTCCTTGATCTGGAGCGCATAGAAATTCTGCGCGGCCCGCAAGGCAGCCTGTTTGGCCGCAACACCATCGGTGGCGCCATCGCGCTGCATACTAAACGCCCTGACGCCGAGCTTGCCGGCAGCATAGAGCTGCAATTGGGCGACGACGACAAACGTTACGTTACCGCCGATGTCAACGTGCCTCTTGCAGATGGTTTTTATTCGAAGTTCAGTGTCACGAGCCGCAAACGCGACGGCTATGTGGATCGCGTGCAATTGGCTGCACGTCAGATCAGCGGAACTGCCGCGCCGACAGACGGCTCGGATCTTGGCGATGACGACTCCCGGTCCGCCAGGGCGTCGTTTGTTTGGGAAGCGAGTGAAAATCTGGATTTCTTCTTGTCCTTAGATTACACGGACGAGGACGAAAACGGCGCTCCGGCGACGTCCATGGGCCTTAACGACGAACAAACATTCCCGTCACATACGAACCGCTTTGAAAACGGTCTGGCCGGCCTGGGCAATTGTCCCTTGGCACCGCCGCCCACCGCGCCGGGCCCGGCAAACAGCACCAACAACAATTTCATGTGTCTGAACGATACCTGGCGCCGGGATCCGTTTCAGAGTGAGGGTACTGCAGAAGTTACTTCCGAACTGACAATGTGGGGTATTTCCCTCGAAACCAATTGGGCCGTCGGCGACACGATGAATATCAAATCAATAACCGCCTTTCGCGATATTGATGCTTATTCTGCACGGGATGCCGATGGTACACCGTACCGAGTGTTTCACACTCAGGACCCGTTTGAGCAAGACCAGTTCAGCCAGGAATTGCAATTCAGCGGTGCGACTGAAGCCCTGAAGTGGCTGGTCGGTGTGTACTATTTTGAAGAGGAAGCGGAAAACCCCAACCCAGTACAATTTCCGTTACCGACAATCGGAGCAATCATATCCGGCGGTCGGGTCGACAACGACAATTACGCCGTGTTTGGACAGCTGACCTACAATCTGACTTATCAGTGGGCCTTGACTGCGGGTATTCGCTATACGGATGAAACCAAACGATTCTTTCCTTTCTCGTTTGCTGACGGTTTTTACGTGCAGGGCGGTCCCGGTAGCCCGTTCGTGCGCTACCTCGATTGCCCGACCGGTGCGGAAGCCGGCTGCGCTGGCGTACCCGGTCGCCTGTTCACCGACGGTGACAGGCTGATACCTGAAGGCGAATACACGAGAGAGTTTGACGATGTCACTCCGATGCTCAACCTGGCCTACCAGGCTAACGAAGATGTGTTGCTATATGTATCCTATTCGGAAGGCTTCAAGAGCGGCGGCTTTGACCAGCGTTTCAACGTCGCATTTCCGCAAGGTCCTACATCGTTCGAACCGGAAACTGCCAAAACTTTCGAACTCGGCATGAAGTCCACGTGGCTGGACAACTCACTGCGCCTGAATGCGTCAGCTTTCTCCACCGACTACGAAGACATTCAGATTATTGTGCGGCAGGGTTTTGCGCCGATCACATTTAACGCCGGTGAAGCCGACATCCAGGGTATTGAATTGGAAGCAACCTGGATTCCGAATTCGGCCTGGATAATACAGGCTAATCTGGGCGTCTTGGATGCAGAGTACACGAGTCTCGACGCAAGTGTTCAGACCGTCGGTATCTCAATTAATCACAGCTTGCCACAAATTTCGGATTTGTCGGGCAACCTCGGAATTGCCTACACCGGTCAGATTGGACAATGGAGTGTTACTCCGCGAGTGGACTGGTCGTACACTGATGATGTCTTTAATAATGCGGTGAATACACCGCAGTTATTCCAGGAATCTCATGACCTCATCAATGCTGCGCTTATCATCGAAAGTGAAGACGGCAACTGGGAGTTCAGGCTGGCTGGACGCAACCTCGGTGATGAGACCATCCTGGTATCCGGCGCTTCCGGATACGCGACAGGTTCCGGTTACACGGCCGGCAACTATGCTCGTGAGCAGGAATGGACCGTTTCCGCCAAGTACCGGTTCTGATTAACTGGATTTCAGAGCTTCACTCATCAAGGTAAATGCTTCGGAGGCGTCCAGGGGATCGACGTGCACCTCTATCAGCAGTGGACCAGGGCCAGTGTGTTTGTCAGCCTGGTCCAGGGCACGTTCCAAGTCCCCTTCGGTGTGGACGTCGAGGCCGACTCCGCCGAAGGCCGCGGGCAACCGGTGATAGCGCCAGTCCGCAATATCATTAAAGGGACCATCGTGAATTAGCCGCTCGGCGGTATAGCCTTTGTTGTTCACGACAAAGATAATTGCGGGACAATCATAACGGCTCATGCTAGACAGTTCCTGTGCCGTCATCTGGAACGAACCGTCACCTTCCAATGCGATAATTCGCTGATCAGGCGTTGCTGCAAAACACGCTCCAAAGGCTGCTCCAAAACCCATTCCTATCGATGCCCAATAACATGACGCCAAATAGCTTGCGCCTTGAGGGAACTGTAAGTAAGTCGTGTTAATCGCGCAGCCAGCGTCTGCCGCCACGATATCGTTCGGCCGAATGAAATGCGCGATACGATCATAGAAGCGTTTATTGCACAGGGGTGCTTCGGGAACTGTGTCATAGGCCGTTTCTTGCTTATGGGAAAACAGCTGTCGCGGCGCTTCCGGATCCGCCGCTCCTTCAGGCAAGGCCTCGATCAAATGATCGAGCAATGCGGAAAGCGGGATATCGCAGTAGGTTTTTGTCGGAGTCTTTACTTGCTGATTAAGTGCAGAGACCACCCGTTCCGGTGCCAGCTGCGCAGTAAATCCGCCAAGATTGAAGTCCGATAACACGACGCCAAGGAACAATACGGTATCGGCCGTTTCAACGTAGGTGCTAACGTCTTTGTTGCTGCCTGCGCCTTGATAGGCGCCGATGCATTGCGGATGTTGTTCCAGAAAATCGGCTTTACCTACGAACATCGACGCCGTCGCCAAACCGGTTTTCGCAAGCAGTGACAAGAACTGTTCTTGCAGTCCTTCTCGGTGTATCTCGTGTCCGGATATTACGACTGTGCGTTTTCCGTTTCTTATGCGCTCAACGATATCAGCAACGACGTCTGTTAGTGCGGCCTCGTCGGCGGACGCAGCGCCACATTCAAATGGCGCCGGTTCCGCACACTCCGCCAGCTGCAGGTCTACTGGAATCTCCAGAAAAACCGGCCTCTTTTCTTGCAAACAAATACGCAAAGCCTCATCAATTATTTCAGGGGCTCGTTCGGGCGTGTCCAGTAATGCTGTGTAGACGGTGATTTGCTCAAATATCTTGAGAGATGCATCGTATTTGTCAGGTAAGGTGTGGTGAAGCACAGACTGCTGCCGATAGTCCCTGGTATTGGGCCCACCCGAAATCACCAGTAAAGGTACGCTTTCGGCATAGGCGCCGGCGACGGCATTGACGAGGCTGAATGATCCGGGGCCGTAGGTGACTGCTGCCACGCCCAATCCTTTCAATCGCGCGTAACCGTCGGCCGCATATCCCGCATTCAATTCATTACATGTCGCTATGTGGTCGACTTCGCTGCGGGTAAGCGCCTGAAAAAAAGGCAGGATAAAATCGCCGGGGATACCGAACACATGATCGACTGCTAACGCTTTTAGACGCGCCAGCAGGTAGTCAGATACTGTCATGATTCCAGCCTTGCAAATTATTTGGTTCGAATGGTAATCCACTTCCATTCGGTCAAAATATCGAGATCGGCTTCAGTACCCTCACGACCGTAACCACTCTGTCCCGTGCCACCAAACGGTGGGCAGGGTTCGTCCTGAATGGTAGGCCGGTTGATATGTACAGCGCCCGAGTCGGCACGATGAGCCATATCCAGCGCCGTTTCAATATCCCGTGTGAAAATAGAAAAGCTCAGGCCATAGACTGTGTCATTGGCACGCTCAAGCGCTTCATCCACCGTGTCGAAAACATAAAGTGACGTTACCGGGCCAAAGGTTTCCTCGCGACATACGGCCATTTCTTCGCTGACGCCTGACAGTACTGTCGGTTGGCAACGGTTACCATCCCACTCGCCGCCGGCAAGTACTTCCACGCCCTTTTCTTTGGCGTCGCTGATATGGCGTCGCACACGCTCGCGTTGGCGTTCGCTGATAATCGGGCCCACCGCAGTATCCATTTCGCGTAGGTCGCCTATCGTGGTATTTTTGGCGGCAGCAACAAATTTTTCGGTAAATTCCTCGGCGATACCACGCTGCAAATAGACGCGGCTTGAAGCCATGCAGGCCTGTCCTTGAAAGAAAAAGACGCCAAAGGCTGCGGCCTGAACCGCATCATCAATGTCGGCGTCATTGAGCACAATAAAGGGGCTCTTGCCGCCAAGTTCGAGCGTAATGGGTTTCAAATCGCGCGCTGCCAGTTCTGCGACGTGGTTACCGACACGGGGCGAACCGCAAAAGCTTATGCTTTTGACCAGTTTGTGGCTCGTGAGTACATCACCGATCTCGAACGGGTTACCGGTGACAACATTAAATAGACCCGCAGGCACGCCGGCTTCGTGCAGCGTTTTGGCAAAGCGAAGCGCCACCTGGGAGGAGAACTCTGACGGCAATTGAACGGTTGCATTGCCACAGGCCAGTGGCATAGCGCCCTGCTTTGTGACCTTCAGCAATGGCACGTTGAAGGGCGAAATACTGGCCACGACGCCTACCGGCTCGCGAATAGCCATACTGAATACGCCCGGGTTGTCAGATGGAATCACTTCCCCGCGTAGTCGTCTTGGTACGCCCGCTGCAGCCCGTAGCGCGGTTACACAGTAATCAACTTCGAATTGGGCCTTGCCGAGCGGCGACCCTACCTCGTCGACGAGAATGTCTACGTATTCCCCGAAATCGCGCTCCACAAGTGAGGCAGCCCTCATAAACCAGGCTTCGCGATCGCGAGCCAACAGGTGCTTGTTCTCAAGATATGCCTGGTGGGCGACCTCGACGGCTTTGTTCATATCGTCGGCCGTCGCCTCTGCAACCCGGGAGTAGAGAGAGTCATCCATTGGATTCAGGTCATCAAAGTATTTGCCCGAAGACGGTGCTACATGTTCACCGCCAATCCAAAGTTCAGATTGCATTACATTGCTCATGATACTTGCCCTTTTTATCCGCAGCACTGAGTGCTGGTAGTCTGTCTGCCCCGACAGGGATCGTTGCGCCCCGAATATCCATTAGATACGGGTGGCTGGGCTGCTGATATGCGAAAATTGCAGCGATTTTTGGCTAGAGGAAAGTGCAGCCAGATGCAATGACCTTGGCATCTCCGCAAAGTCTCGAAATGGGCAAGTCTTGGATTTCTGTGAAAACCATGCGAAAAATTACATCTGGCACGTCACACCTGCGGGTGATCAACGCGATGATGTACTACACCGTTGCGGTAGCGAGACCTTGAGAGCTGCTCCTAGGCAACACCGAACGGTCGTCAATAGTGCCGAGATAGCTTGGCTGGAATGGGGTGAACAGGGCGATCCACAAGAAGAATTTTTCCTAAAAGAATCCGAGGCGGCCAGAAAAGACGAAACCTTGTTAGAGGAACACCAAGAGCTACGAGACTAAGCGCTGCATTGACCGATTGAAGTCACAACCCAAAGCGGGCATCCGCAACTAATGATCAAGAGTCCGTAGGGGCGGCTTGCTATTCCAAGTCTGTCCCCCAAGACTCGTCAGAGATAATTTGAAATCGGTGGACAGACAATGATATACGTCGGTTACAACAACAGCGCACACTGCAAATACCGATGCCATCCAGCTACGAGGCCGAGGAATTTCATGCAGATGCCAAATTTGCACGGCCGTGCCGCCGCGCCGGGCCTGCTCAGTTGCGGTACAACCGATATTGATACCCCGGGCGCTCTATGCCTTCGTACTTCGATTCCAGGAATGCCACGATATCGACCATTTGCGTGACGGTCATGACGTCGTTGTAGATCGGCATGATGGATTGGCCGTCCTTTGTTATCGGCTGTTTAAAGGGATTTCGCGCCAGCCGGTGGGACGGATTTATGATCGACGTCACCAGTTCGCGGTAGGACTTCACTTTCGAAACTTTGCCGCCGAGGGCAATCGTAACCGGCCCCAACTCCTCCGGCGCGGGTAGCTCCATATCCCTGATCGTGTGACAAGCCGTGCATTCGAGCGCTATGAATGCACGGCTTGTCACACGATC
>Ga0255052_10000816_pt1 | contig 24520 bp, 23 predicted proteins | sample JV7_2_21_MG_FD_188632 | JGI IMG/M metagenome (GOLD analysis project Ga0255052, IMG submission 188632) | Seawater microbial communities from Jervis Inlet, British Columbia, Canada - JV7_2_21 | ecosystem: Environmental > Aquatic > Marine > Inlet | place: Canada: British Columbia | collected... | reverse complement strand
CTCCCTCTATCGTCACACAAGGATCATCGCCACGCTCTAGCTGAAAGATATGCTCCAACATACCCAGCTTCTTTTCCATAAGCGGCGGATCCGGCATCGTAACTTTGTCGGAGTGGAGGAAGCACGGTTCGCAGATTTCAAAATGGTCCTGTGCCGAATAGTTGGGCGGACACCTGTCTCCAAAGACGTTGCTTAGCTGCTCACGCGTAGCCGCGTACGCTGGCCATATAAAACTACCGGGAACGACTTGCCGTGTCTGCGTTAGCCGCGGTGGTAGCTTGTCTTTGAAATCGTGACCTACCCACGTCCACAGCAACCGTCCGCCACCAACATGGTCATCGCCACGTCCAGCAGTCACAGCATTACGCATCAACTCCGCACCAGAGAACGGTTTATACGGGAACAGATCGCCATGCATAGCGACAACATAGCGCTCAGCGGGACTTCGTGGTAGCGACCAAATATGCTCGTACATCGCCATCACGCGTTGCGTATTAGCATAGTGACCAAACTGACGCGGCAATTCGTATGTTTCGACACCAAGTGTCTGACACTGCTCTTCTAGCAAAGCTATCGGGTTGGTCGGCAGTAGCGGCCCGGTTACGACCACAATACGCGATAGTCCTTGCGCGTACTTACGTAATGTCGCCACCTGCATGCGTAATAGCTTGCATGCTCGATATGCGGTGGTATATACGACTAGATCGTTCATCAGTAGCTCAATGTAACGGTAGGCGGCGGCTGGCCGGGTGTGCATCCGTACAATCCGGTAGCAGTCATAATCCACCCAATTTTCGGCGGCGGCTCTGTGCCGATTCCGTTTGGTTCACTGACATAGACCGGGGAATCGTTCTCTCCGCCACAACCGGGCACGGGAGCTACACCCGATTCGATAGTAGCGCCCTGGAGGTGTAATCGCCATGCGCCACATTCGCACCATAGCACGGCCGTAAAGTAGACGCAACACGCTGGAGGCTGAGTGTACCAGTGTTGTATATCCCAGTAGCAATCTGTGTGCGCTAGATCCCAGCTACCGTTCATGCAGGCACATGAGCCCGCCAGTCCGCTGATGTTGAGCGTAATCGGATCGGGCCAAGGCGGATCGGCAGTACAGTCAGTTGCACAGTCGTGACAGCATGTGACGGTGGCTGTACCTGTTGCTGCGCCGTATCCGTTATAAGTGCCACCCTGCGGATCAGGATCTGATGCAACCGCGGATGTTTTTGTGAAGCCATCTGCGCCAGCAGCTTCACTGGGCGGGTTCTCTCTAATGTCCCAGTCATCAGTGACCAAACCTGGTGTAAACAATATGTACCAGTTGTCATTAGGCGGGCAACCCTGGTAGTACATCTTGCCGCTACTCCAGCCTACCGGATTGTAGTAGCCATCAAGGAAGTAGAAGTCTTCATCGTTATTGACTGCTACCTGTAGGCCACCGGGTTCACACGTACACGACTCCGATGATTCCGCCTCGGGGCACTGGCACATGAATACAAGCTCGCCGTAGAACCGTCCCTGTATGCACGGCGTAATGGCAAGCCCGTCACCCTCATACGGTAGCCATTCGCCCGGCGTAGTATCGAGCGGAGTCTCAAACTCCTGTAGACACTCTGACGTCTCGGGGAACTCCACGCGACAGGACGGACTCATATCCCATTCACAGGGGCACCAGATGTAGCCAGAGCAGCCGGAGAGGCAGTCGTCTATGCCCGGGCCGACAACGTCAAACCCTTCTGCCGTAGCCTCCTCAGCGAGCTGCCACCAGAAGTCCGGATACAGCGGCATCGAGCAGTACGAGGATAGCGACTCGCTCGATAGTCTCAATGATGAGCTGCTAAGTAGCGACGATGATGATGACTCCGTTTCCTCGCAGCAGAAGCCGACAAACAGTGTCTCGCCGTTGTACCGCCCAACCACGGACGGCGGACCGAGCGCACGGTTGCCGCCCCGGAATATCCAGAGGCCGTCCGCGCCAGATATGCCAGGGCCGCATGCCGTATTGTCAGGCGGGCACTCTGCTACAACCTCTGCGGTGCCCGTATGCGTACCTGTTGCTGTATATGTGCCAAGTGGGCACTTCTCGGCACAAGTGTCCGAAGTCGCACCGCCCATAAACCACGCATTGACAGCCATACCCGGGTTCCCGGGCTCGATGGTATCGAGCCACCACTCGCAGCATTCTGGCTCATCAGGTAGGCAATCGGTGTACCAGAGGAAGTACGTACCGTCGGAGTAGTAGAGCTTGCCGTCAGGCGTTTTACCGGCAACCGTATAGATACCCGCGGCGGCGGTAGGTGTTGCGTCATCGGACAGGATAACTTCCACAGCCATCGGCCACGGGTAGCTGACCTCTTCCTCGAGATGGTTGCACGGACACCAGGTCCACGCGCCTTTGCTGTCAGACGCGTCTGATACCGGGTCCATAACCTCGATGAACAGCGTCTCGGGTACGTATTCGTCAGGATCCCCTGGCGTCAGTGTTACAGGGAACGGCGGTGTGGGCAGATCATCACAGAGCAGCGGCCCGCCTTCTGACACACGCGGCGGGGTCAGCGATGACATCGACGCGTCCACACCTGTTTCGCTCGGACACTGGCAAATGAATGCCACTTCGCCATAGAACCGCCCCTCTACGCACGGCGGGCCAAGACACTCATCGCCGCATAGCTTGAACCAGCCACCAGGCCCCGCGCACATGTCATTGCAGATGTCCTCGAACGAGCACGACGACGTGTCTGAACGAGAGCAATAGGACCACGAGTCTTCAACGTCGCACGGACACCACACCCACGACGTGCAATACGGTATCGGTCCGAGCGACGTCTCGTCAGGCGTAACGTCGCCCGCGTCGAACATGAATAATGATTGACACGATTCCGACATGTTCACGCGTCCTTGCGTTCGGTATTCCAATCGGAATTATTGTTGCGGTAATACTTCGTGGCCACGACTTACTCCGGTACGTCTTGAATCCGCAGGTTTACCTCGCAGACCGCCACCAACTGCTTGCCGGCTGGCAAGGTGGCACGAGTCTGCCCGTCAATGAGCAGTTCGATCTCCGTCACGCCCGTCACGCCCTCGATAGCCGTGCGAAGTGCAGCGTAGTCGTCGGGCTGTGTCACGCCAGCCGCCAAGCTGATAAGGCAGACGGCGTACTTGCGGTCCAGGTCGAGGACTTTGGGGTTTGACATCGCCATACCGCTGTTGTAGAGTTTCAGCAACTTGGCGTCGTCACTCGGTTCGGTCAGCGTTCGCAGGGCCATTATGGGCCTCCCCTTTTTCTGGAGTATTGTCTGTAAAACGTGTGGGTGCAGTATTACTATGGTAGCAGAAGCCTACTCTGCCGCGAACGGTGCAAACAGCAGGCTGATTTCTGGCGGCAATACGCGGCGCAGGTAGCCCTCTACGTCGATCTGCGTGTGCGGCCCCTCCACCAGCACGCAGTTGTTCTGCAGGTAGTCCTTGGCGATCTCCTCAGTGAGTCTGATCGGGCCCAGGCCGGCCAGCCCCGCGGGTAGCTCTACCTCTGGTAGGGGGGTACTATCCCGCCGCCACAGCGGCGTCACCCTGAAGCCCGGGTAGAGCTGGTCCCCCGCACGCAGCTCCTGACCGGCCTGACAGCTCGCTCTGGCGCCTTGCGGCAAGCGGTAGATATGACAGTCCGTAGCCACAAACGGCCCTCTACGGTCCTCAGAAATGACCTGGACGCCCTCTCTAGCCTCCCGAATCAGCGGCACGTCGTACATCAGGGCCAAGAGGGCCTCCAAGTGGGCCAAACTGGTGCCCTGGACCAGGCAGTCCATGATGGCATTGATGGTGTCCTTGTAGCGCTGGCTGGTCACCATATGGAGCCCGAGCATGGTCCCGAAGTGCCGATAGACGTTCTCGAAGTCGAACTTGCCCTTGAACGCCCACAGCGCGATCTGGGCATCATCGCCGTCCTGCAACTGCGGCAGCCCGGGGTTCTGGAACGGATCTGCGCGGAACTGGATGCAGTCGAAGCTACTCACCGTGTAATCAACGCCAGCATGGAGCACAACTGACGGATCGCTGATCCGGTTCATCAGCAACGGAATGTCGCGCAGCCCCCGCGGTATGCACCAGGACAACTCATCGCCCGCTGCCTGTCGCAGCCGCAGCAGCGTCCAGTTCTCAGTGTGGTAGAGCGGTACGTCTACGCGGCTGATGCATGCCACGGCCTCCAACATGTTGAGGTACCACTGCTTCGCTACCTCGAGGTTGGCCTGTACGACGCTGCGCAACACGGGCGCCTCGGCATAGGTCTTCGACCACAGTGTGCCTAGTAGGCCAAGCACACGGTCTGGACGATCAAGGTCATTTGGTGGGTACAGCATCGGTCTTAACTACACTGACTATTCACGTCGCCAGTACTGAGCATGAAGGCTACAGTACGGGGACTGATGCTGGGTCCGAGTGTGCAATCTGGGATCTCCAACTTCCCGGCCGTATGCAATGCAGCAACCTCGACGGTCTTTCGGTCTATCAGTACATCACCTGAAAGGCCGATCGCTGAAATCTCCACACCCGCAGGCAGCACGCTATACACGGTCTTCGAGACGCTGGCTTCGTAAAGCACGCTGCCGAACGGCAGCCCATTTACAAAACGGGCTGCAACCTCCGCGATTGCGACGTGGTTAGCGTGCCCGTCAGGATCGTGCAGGCGGATGTCTACTGCAACAGTGCACGGGATGGCAGGATACACACGCACGTCGGCCGACGGGTGCCGAATATCGCGCTGGTCCAGGTACTCTTGCACCGCTTGTGCGAGCTGTATCGAGTCATCCCGTAGGTAGATGTCGATCTTTCCGCCGCAGGAGATTGCCGCAGCGTTAATCTGGTCGCGAACCATCTCGCGATCACCCATGCCAATGATTGAGATGTCTGAGATGTCCGCAAAGCCAGGCCGGTCAGCATTGAGGATCAGCGCGCGGATGCTTTCCCTGCTGCCGAATCCGCGGGCTGTCACGCCCACGTGCAGGCGGGCCAGCAGCTCTTCATTGGTCTCGACAGCGCGCCCGCGAGAGAAAGCAGCAGTCGCGTAGGCGCCGACAAAGCCAGGCATAACTGTTGTTGGGGTAAGTGGTTCACGCGAGCGCAGCGAGGCTGCTACGCCAGGCGTAACAGCCTCCACATCGACCATGAAAGCGCGACGTCCGGCGCCAACTTCGTCGAGTGCCTCGTCGCCGTGGCGTATCCTGTACGTACGCGTTGCCGTGAACGTCTGCCCGTTGGCTGCTGTGAATACCTCTCCACAGAGAACGGTCACTGGACCGTACGTAGAGAGTACGATGGTGACCTGTCCCGTAGCGTGTACAGCCGGCTTTCGTGTGACACGGTAGTTCGACGCGATGGCGTCCACTGCGCTGATAGCGGACATCTCTGGCGCTATCCGCAGCTCCGCGATGCTCGAAGACTTGCGCAGCTGCTCTGCAAGCGCAAAGCCAGCACCCTGTAGCATAGCATGGAGCCCGCAGACGAGATCACCGAGCATGCCGCGGCGTGCGTCCAGATCGGGGTGCTTCTCGTGTACGAACTGAGCAATGAAGTTGAACACATTGTCTACGGTCGCCTCGTCCAGATCGGCGAGGTCGGGAAACTCAACACCCATCAGTCACTCCTACGGAATCTCAATAGGGAGGTAAATAGTCGTTGACCTTGCGCGGCTGGTCAACAGTATCTGCAGAATCATCTGCCCCGGAGACAGTTCGATGCCTTTGAGCACGGCGTCCTTGAAGCGCTCGTAGTCCGAGTCGTCATGATCCTCTTCAGCCTGCAGGAACGCACGGACGACTGGCCGCGATAGCCCGAAGGCAGCAAACACGTCCATCTCAGACCACATGTTACCACTACTGAGTGCCTGCATAAAGCGGGCGCCTACCGGACCGGCGCGACCGAATGCATAGCGAACGCTTCCAGGCTCCTGCAGGAAAGCGATCAGGAACCGTTGGATGAGCTTGCGTGTACCGTCCACAAGCTCATTGCTTGTGCATGTCGGGTTCAGGTGCTTACCACAAGTTGTCCAGCCTTCAATGTCTTTCATCGTATCTATGCCGATAGCAGGTCTTGCACGAGGCCAAGTACGGTATGCGTATGTACGCCATAGCTGTTATCCGCATGGGCATTTGCCCTAGCCGTGCGATGTGCAAATGATCGCAGTGCCAGCTTATGGCGTTCGCGGAATGCCCGCTCCATCATGGCCATGTAGTTGATCTGCAACTCGGTACCCATTAGGACGCGCACTTCATTATCACCGGTGCCGTCGTACTCAGCGCTGAGCTGGGTGTTCAACGCGCTGCGGTCGAACGGTACCTTCATAGCCTCGATGTTCTGCGGATTGAACGTCCACGCGGCCTTCGTCGGTATCTCCCAGTACTTCTGGGTACCGTCTGACTCCCAATAGGCCGCCTCGCGCGCTGCATACGCGCGCATGTCTTCCATCAGGGCCGCAAAATCGGCATCAGGACTAGCCATTAGAACATCCCCAGTGTTTCACGTTGATCGAGCTTGCGTTGGATCTGTGCCATTCTGTGGCTGACTGCGGCGGGGCTCACTGACAGCATAGTGGCGACAGCGCTGGGCTTCTGCGGCTTGTGCCCGTGCATGCCCAATACCCGCTCCATGATGAACTGGTTGGTTTCGTCCAAGTCAGTATAGACCAGCTCCAACCATTCGCTGTGGTCTTCCTCGATCGGTTGCACCCGCGGATCGAACGCGCCGCCGCCCTCTACGCTCTGCCGCGTGATGGTGCTCTCGGCTGTAGGTCGCCGGCCGCCACGGATGTACTCCAGTCGTTTTTGGCTGAGTCCCGTATAGTCCGCAAGTTCCTGATCCGAGGGTGGCCGATACAGCTTTTCTTCCAGCTCTTTCGCTGCTGCCTCGGTCCGCATCTGATCAAGAGATACCTGCTCTGGCACACTGATGATCTGGCGCTGCTTCGCAGCTACGCGACGTAGGCGCTGCAACCGCGACATCATGTGTGCCTTCAGCGGGCCCCTTTGCGGGTCGTAGCTGCGCATTGCGTTCACTGTCAGCTGCTTGGCCTGCGACTTCAACGTCACGCTCTTAGCTGATGGGCCACCGTACGAGCGTAGCGCCGTATTGATCACGGGATCTACGGCTTTGAGCAACGCGCCCGTATTTGCCTTGCTTGGATCAAGCTGCCATGCGTCGAACGGTGCCTGGTAGGCGGGCTCTAGTTGGTTTTTGGGCATGACTATTCCTACGGATTGAAGTCGGGGCAGCCACCGGCAACGAAGAGATTATAGTCACCAGGCCACGTGTTGGAATACAGCGGATGGCTGGTGACAGTGAAGTCGTCGCTATTGTGTTCGGTCTCTGTGCGTAGGTGTGCAAGCTTGAACCCGGTAAAACAACGCTGCTGCTGCGCGTCAAAGAAGTGGCTGGTACGGATAACAGAACCGAAGCGGGCCTCACCGTCACCGCCAAATGAGCCCGACGTGCCTTCGACCTTGATGGTGGAGCCGGGGGCAATGTCAAAGCGGACGGGGCCAGAGATTTCGCCCCAACGGTTCTTGAGGACCTCGTTGACGTAGTACGCATGTGCAAGGTTGTCGAGGATGGTCTTGGCGTCGTCTTTGACGTCACCCGGATCGCGGAGCCCCGCCGCTATTGGGTCTAGGCCAACGCCCGGGTGCATTGCTGCATTGGAACGTACAGCGCCGGCATCGATGGCGAGGGAGACAGCTGAATATGCTGACGGGATCACGCATGCAGACAGGTACGTTGGTGCATCCTTGAGGATCACGATGCCGTCATTGCGGCCAACGTACATCCCGCCGATCGTTGAGTCATTCTTTCCGCCCTTGTGGCTCAGATTAGCGCCGGTTGCCCAGCCCTCATTGACCATGAGGCCCACAGCACGCGTCGCGCGCGGCAGGTGTGCGTTGAAGTCTTGCATCTCCATGTCGCGCGCAAGGATCGTATAGCCGAGCTCGTATGGGTCCCAGAAGTCACGCAGGCCAGCAATGAATGGCACGACCTCGGCCTTGGTCGGGTACGGGATCACTGCGAAGAAGTACTTCGGTCCCAGGTCGCCGATCAACTTGTCCCAGAACGTGGTGTTGGCCATCGCTACCAGCGAGTTTGATCTGGCCGAGGGCGTCAGCACCGACGAGGAAATGTCATCAGCGATGGCCATGGCTGTCCAGTCACCATTGACAGCGGTCAGATCAAACTGAATGCCGGCGCCCATGAACAGGCCCAGCGCGGTTGCAGCCTCGCCCTGGCTGCCGTCATTGCCCGCGTTGCCGCCCATTGTCTGGAACTCGGTGGAGCCAAGGCGGTCCAGGCCTGCCAGCTCCTGAAACCATGGCTGGATCGCGTCGCCCCACATGTCAGATGCAAGGGTCCCCGCGGTGATAAAGCTCTGCGCAACGGTCCTTCCCAGGATGTGACCGAAGCCGCCGCCAGCAAACTGCGAATTGAACTTGTAGTGCGTAGGGTTGTTCGGATGGCTACTCTCGGTCAGTGTTGACGAGAACGACAGTGCGGACAGCCAGTGCGTACCCTCGATGGTCAGTGCGTAGCCCTGCGCTGTACGGCGGTAGCCTACGCCAGTGACCCAACCGCAAAAGATCGGATACGTGCCTGCCGGGATGATCGCGGTATTGTCGCCGGCCATGAACGTCAATGTGACCCATACCGTAAGCGGAATCTGCAGCTGTACGCCAGCCGTGGCTGCATGCGCTGTAGACGCTGAGTGCGGGAACAATGTCGTATAGCCGACCGGGAGCATGGCCGTGCAACTCGGGATACGGTTCATCTCATAGGCGCACGCAAGCTGCGACAGCTCGACGATCGTGCCGTCGATGTCGGCATACAGATCAAAGTCGATTGTGGCATAGCTCATTGCGACTCCCGCACTTCTTCGATGCGGTGGGCTAGCGCCAGCAGCAAACCGCCGAGTTTGTAGGCGAAGCTATCACTGTGTCGCCACAGGCTTGCGTACGTTGCGTATTCGGCTGTAGATGACTTACCCGCCCGCCACCAACACTCAGCGCTAACCCCAAACAGCTTGTCTTCCTCCGTAGCTGATAGCAACTGGTGCAGTGGGCCCAGTATGTCAGGAAGGTTGTCGGGTGTGCTTACCGCGGGCGGCACGTCAGTGAATGGCAGATAGGTCACCCTGGGATCAAAAGCAAGCACATGCTCCTCGAGCTCTGTGGAATGCAGTAGCTGCGTGCACCGACCCAGCCGCCCGTTGACGTCGGTATTCCCTATCACCGCACTGCGTATAGCTTCTAGCGGCTCTGGCAGGGCGCAGCGTTGATACTCCGATGGAACATACTCCCTGCCACGCGAGGTGGGAGCAGTCGGGCTTTCGTTCAGTAGTAGTGTTCGGACGTGGTTTATGATGGTACAGGCTCCGGCGGTATAACAATGTTGTTACCGATACGGCTGTTGCATGTTGCACAGGCCGGTACGATGTTAGCTATTCGGTTACTACCGCTGCGCGTCAGCGGTATTACGTGTTGTACTGTTAGCTTAACAGCCTTATGACAGTATGCACAGCAATCGCTATACGCTGCGCACTTCTCTATCCACTCCTGCGCAGAGAACTCGCCTTCTGCGTCCATGCGCCGCGCACGATAAGCATGGTTCATTGCCAGTGTCTGCTCAGGATTTGCTGCGCGCCACGTCTTCACAGCAGCGTACGTAGCTTCAGGGTTTGCCGCACGCCATTGGCGTGCCCGTGCGATACATGCCTCCCTGTTCTTGGCGTGGTATTCACGGCAGCGCTGCCGATTTTTCTCCGCACTGCCCGGCCGTTTTCGGTATTCACGGACACGGGCCGCCTCGGCAGCCTTGGATGGTCGGCGTGTTTTTTGGCAGGCACGACAATAGCATTGCAGACCGTCCCGCCGCCGCGCATCCTTGCTGAATGCCGTGATTGCTAGTGTCTGCTCACATCCCGGGCATTGTTTGGATTTCATTGTGTAATCGTGCGGAGGTCTAGCTGGAACTGACCGATCTGTGATTTGGGGTTCATGGCAGTAAATCGTGCGCCCACCAGGAATGCCCATGCGGACCAGCCGGCCATCGTGACCGCGACAGGCATACCCGTGATCGAAATTGCGTAGTCGTTGTAGTACTGGATGGCGTTACGCATGCCGCTGTCGGCTGATACGTTGCCGCTGCAGCCGCCCTCCATGCCGCCAGACATGCTCAGGCCAGTGACGGTGAAGTTCCCCATCTTCTCGCCAAAGACGTAGACGTAGGTGAAGTTCCGCAGCGTGAGCATGAACTGGTAGTTACCTTGCGTGGTGCCGGACACGCCCTGCAGAACGCAGTGCGAGATGGACATGGCTGGGAAATTTTGCAGGGAGAACCCCATCGGCACCGCAAACGGGTCGACATGCACGGACGGTATGCCTACGGCAGACGGAAATACGTTGACGGCCATGTTACTGTCCTGTCTGCGCTGGTGAAACGGTGGCGGCGCCTGAGCCTGCCGCAGAGCCATCGCTGTCGGCGATAGTTACCGGGCCGACGATTTGTACTGGAATCGGCCCACTGGATGGCGTGAGTCCACGTGCCAGATCGTCATCTGTACTGGCCGCACCAGACGTGCCACGCGGTCCAGCAGGGCCGGTCGGGCCGTCCGCGGCAGCGGTGGCAGGCGCACGCCCGGCACCTGCAATGGCTGCAGCGTCAGCTGCACGTCCAACGCCTGCAACGTCAGCCGCACGATCAGCGCCCGCGACGGCTGCAGCATCAGCTGGAACGCCTACATCGTCGTCTGCAGCGTCGTCTGTCCGGATACTGCCGGCTAGGCGGGCGGCGATAGGGCCTGCCTGCGGTGTCCCGCTCATGACCTCGGCAATACCGCGCTCGAGTATGTTTTCCTGGCCCACGGGCGCGTCTGCTGCTGCCTTTTCGCCTTGTGTTGTTGCATTCCGTAGTGCTGTCTGCGTACCTTCGAGTGTCGCCTGGTTGTGCTGCATGGCGAGCTCTTGCCCACTGACAAAACCTGAACGGGCAGCGGTCACGTCACTGCCTCCCAGCCCGGCCGATGCGGCAATCTTGGCCTCCCGCGCTGTCATACCCATTCCCTGCATCTTGGTTGCCATTGCCTCCAGTAGTTCATCCTCGCCCTTGTTGGCGTTCTCACGAAGGGTTTCACTCATGGCTGCGCTGAAGCGCCACGCCTGCCGTCCGCTCATCCGGCCACCCATGCTGCCTGACCGTGCCTGCAGCGCGCCTGCGATATCACGCTGCATCTTGGGCTGTACGTCGACAGCCCATTGGCTTTTACGCGCCGCTCCGGCAATCTTGTCGCCGTATTTCCGGAGGTTGGTATCCCGTTGCTGGCGCATGACGTGGTAATCGCGTCGGGATACGCCGCTACGCCCCATCATCCGGCTGAAGGCGAGCTCGTTCATGGGCTTGAACTCAGCCCCCTCCTTGTTTTCTGTAACGGCTTTCAGTTGCTCGAAGGCTTTGAGGCCCTCACCTTTGAGCATGCCCTCCTCGCCCATACGCATCAGTGTTGCCATTTGATTACCGACGCGGCTGTTGCGTGCTTGCGCGGTCAGGAGTGCATCTTTTCGCCGTAGCTCAGGCAACGAGGTACCTGCACTCCGCAACGCCTCGCCACCGATGCCCGCCTGCTTTGCGGCGATACCGAAGGCCACACCGTGTCGACCCGCAACAGCACCGGTGCGCTTTGTGCCGCCCTGCGCTTCCGCGTGTGCGCCAGCCATCGCTTGCAATGCCATTGCACCTTGCCAGGGCATATCACCAGCCAGGGACAGTGCTTTCAGCTGGCGTGTCTCGCCGCCCAGCGTAGCCATGTCCTCGTGTGCCATGCCACCCATCGTGGCGGCGTCCAGGAAGTCAAACATCTCGTCAGCCTGCATGCCTCGCGCTGCCGGACCGACCAGATCGCGGACGGCGCTCATGCCCGCGCCAGCTTCGCGGCTGAACTGTACGTACGCATCGGTATCTTCAAGGTCTGCGGGCGACATGTCACGCCTGCGGCCCTCAGCTATGAAACTGCCCCGACGCGTGCCGCCAAACCCGAACTCGTCACGGCCGCCATCAGGGACCGCAAGGGCCCCGACAAGCGCATCCCGCTTCGCCAGCGCATCATCCATGCTCATGCCCGCCTGCATCTCAGGTCGGAACATGGTGCCCAGTTGCTGGTGTAGCCCCAACGGGCTGGCACCCGGCACGGCATCTACAAGCCCGGGCGCCATTTTCTGCATGGCCGGCATCGCCTTGGCGAGGCCCTGCCCCATGATCTCTGCAGCCTCAGGCGACTCTTTCAGTAGCCCAGACAGGCCGAGGCCCTCAAAGAGCCGCTCGACGCCTTCCCCTACTGCGGCAGCAGTCTGAGGGCCGACAACGTCCTGAAAGCTCGAGAACTGTTGGGCTTCTCGCTTATCGCCGATGCTCTGGTCTGGGCTAAACTGGCCAAGCTCAAAGCCCTCAGGCATTACCTTCTTGAGGCCCTCGCCAAAGAGGGTGGCTATAGGGCCACCACCGCGGATCCACTCAGCCGATCCCCATTGTGCTCCAGAGTTAGCCACGACGCTTTCTCCTGCAAGAGGCCCAGTATGCTAGCAGCTTGTCCACTTCCGCCCGGTACTCGGGAGAGTCCGGATCGCCAAAGGCCTTCGTGTACTGCTTCTTCATCTTCGCAATAACCGACTTCATGTCGGTCGGTTCTACCTCTATCCACGGCGCGATAGCCTTGATCAGCGTGTTACGGGCACCAATTGCCTGTTTCCAGTGCAGATCAAATACCGTCTGGTCCGTATCGTAGTCCAGCAGCGCACAGTTCAGGTCGAACGTGCTCGAAGCCAGCTTACCCGTGACCTGCGCACCGACATAGTCTATCACCAACCAGAACTTCTGCCACCACCGAGGATCAAGTACGTCAGTCGTACTGAAATCGAGCGCCCCCTCACAGGACGCACGGATCATCAGCCCGGCTATTCGATCCCCGCGAAAAAATCCGGCGTATCTGCATTGGCCTCCAATAGCTGCAGGAGGGCGTCGAACTTGACCCAGGCTTGACCGAGTGCTGCACGTACGCTGGCAACCAGGAATACCTCGTTATCCAGATACTCCTTCAGCGCGACGAGCGGCGTTGGTGCGTCGGTCCCCTCTATGTCGATACTGGCGAGCTCTGGCAGCTTTGTTGTGCCCTTGCCCACACGTTCAACGCTTTCGACACTGGCGCACATCTTGTAGAACGCAGCCGTACGGAGGTACTGTACAGTGGTTACGACATCGCCAGCGGCCAGGTCGTGGTCCGCCTGCGCCGTGGTCATGTCCAGCTCTTTTGGTGTGAGTGAGCGGAAAACCGCTATGAGGCGGCCACCGAACAGGCTGACGCGTCTGCGGAATCGCGGCAAATCGCCCAGCAGCAGCGCCAGGTACTCGATCTTGTCGATCTGCTCAATGCTGACGAGCTTTGCGCTCAGATCGAAGTTGCACTGCGGGCAAAACTCCTTGGCCTCGGCCTTGGCTATGTTACTGCCCGCTGAAACTTGTTCAGGTGAACTAGTTTCGGTTGCCGCTGCTGCTTCTTTGCGCGTGACCTCATCCATCTGGTCCGCTGGTTCTGGCCTTGGTGCCTTCTTGAGCGGAAGCGTGGCCGGCGCGTCCTCGTCTAGACCCAGATCGTCGACCAGGGTGATCTGGGGCTGCTTAGCCTCGGCAGCGTGCCGTGCCACTGCAACTGCTGCCGCGGCGCCCGGCACGGCGGCCAGCCCCTCGGGCAGCGCTTCAGCCGCCGCGTGTGCGTCTGCGGCACGCGTGGCAGCCATAGCTGCCTGCAGCTCTCGTGCTTCCCTGATGGCCGCGTCGTGGATCGCCTGCTGCTCCGGTGAGCGGCTCATGGCAGCAATCGTGGCGACTTCCTGCAACTCCCTCATTTCCTCGAAAGATTGGAGAGCACGCTCTTGCTGCTCTGCAGGCAGCTCCTCGATCGGCGTCGGGACAGGCGGCGTCAGCGGTGGGGTCGTTGGGTCGATCGGCGTCAGCCCAGAGATATCAGCGGCCTGTTTCCGGATTGCTTCTGCTTCTTTGGTCATGCGCTCGCCTGTCATTGTGCAGGTCAGGTCTGGTAGCGAGTCCCCGATTCTGTGCCCCGCCTTCTCCAGCACGGCACGCTCCTGCGGCGTCAGATCTGTGGCGCCTTTGACAGCGGCTTTTGGCACCTTGCCTACAACTGTGCCCGGCATGTGCGGCAGTGTGTCTGTCATTGCGCCGGTGGGCGCAACTGGAAACCTCGTTCCGATACGTGTCATCGTTGGTCCTCCTTTAGGATTTGCTGATGCTGCGATAATTGCCGTCAATGACGACAGGTGACTGTGAGCTAAGCGTCAGGGCTGCCTCATAAGCACCACCAGGACCGCGGTCCACAGACATGCCGGTCGTTGCATTGTAGAGTAGATGTGGTTGCTGGTAAAACGCGTTGTCTACGGTCAGGCGCTGCCTACCCGGGAACGGATACGTAAAGTCATCATATGACGATGACTTGTTGGTTTCAACACTGTTCTCGACCCACGCCGTAGCGCCGCCACCACCGCCCTCGCGACGCATCTGCTGCCAACGGTTCTCCCAGAGCACAAACGCATCCGACTTGTAGTCATCCTGATTACGCAGGCTGAACCACATACTCTTCATGATGTCCTCGTTACCAGGGCGGCCCGTGCTGTACCACATCGTCTGCATATCGATGTTCCAGCGGTTCGTGCTCCATGTACGCAACGTGGCCTCATAGGTATGCCCTGCCTCAATCGCGTCGGACAAGCCGCCAGTAGACGCTGCTGTCAGCTTGGCTACCAGTCCGCCATCTACTGAGTAGAAGTGACCCTCGGGCGTCGAGTAATCGCCCTTAGCGACGTGCGAGCCATAGCTGAGGAGATCGCCGTCTGTATAGACGTCGTTGCACAGGATGCAGCCCGCTTCCGTAAACAGGTTTACCTGCGCAATAGACGGTTCGTCCGGAAATGCGTGCATCACAGCACACTCTACCCAGTGCTTGACAAACTTCGAGCGAGTGATGACATCGCCTTCACCTTTCGCGTCAAGGACGATGTCGCCCTCTTTTGGCTGTGAGCCAGACGTGTCATCCAAGCCGTCATGCTTACCAATGAACGGCTTGGTACGCAGGAAGATGTTGCGGGCAATGCCGAGGAGCTCCGTCTTCATCGTCATTAGCGTGATACCGTTTGCTTCAACGCCCTCGCCAATCGAGCTGTAGTCGTATATCGCGGGCCCGTCACCGGCGCCTGTTAGGTCGCCAAGACCCGCTGAGCGGCACTCAATCAGCACGCCATACGGCCCCTCGTCATTTGCAGCCAGCATGTGTAGGTTGTGCTCGGCCTTGATGCGCACGTCCTTCCAGCACGCAGTCAGGTCGATAGACTGGTTGGCGCGCATGCAGATGTCGCGGCCGCCCCAGCCAACGATATTTCTGCCTGCTTCCATGAAGACGTCGCCGGGGCAGGTTATGTAGATGTGGCCGCTGACCATCTTGATCTCTGAGCCCCACCCATCACCGAGACAGACACCACCCTCATCCAGCAGCGAAAGGTAAGAGGTATTGCGGTAGACCTCTGCGGAGCCTCCGGTACGGTGATCCAGCGTGATGGAGTCGTACGGCGCGATATCCAGATCCCACTGTGACGTGCTATCCAGTTCATCCCAGTACGGTACCTCCTGGTTGTTGTTGACGTGGTAGTACTCTGTCTCTTCGGGGAAGTAGTAGTCGTACTCGTGGTAGTGGAACGGGTGCGGTATCTCCCAGTTGAACAAGTGGGCGTGCAAGTCCATGATCGACGCTGCCATGTGCTGCGCCTTGATGTCGTCAGCATTCACCGCGCCGTTCGCTGTAGGTGTGGGCTGTACCAGGTGACTGGCACCTGCGCCAAAATAACTACTTGCCTTGTAGTTATCGTGGTCATCGCCGTCCTCGGACGTAACGATCTCGTTGCGCTTTGGGATCGGGATGAGCGGGCGCTTAGCGATAGTCAAGCCAAGTGCGCTGCGCATTCCGAAGTGACCAGACAGCGTAATGCCCTGCTCATGCAGGCCCAATGATTGGTAATCGGTGTCAGTGTACGTGTACAGGGCCGGCGCGATCGCCAAAACGGATTGCACGTCTGGCGCGCACATGTACTTGTGCTGCCCCTGCCCCAGATAGCCAGCGTACTCTCGGAAGCGATGAAACGGCTGCAAAGAGTCCGCTGTCTCGTTGGCACTGACCCACGGCCTTTGGTTTTGGACGATATCCGCGCTCCACGCCTGTATCACGGAGCCATCTGGCCCGAGCAGCTGCCCGAAGTGCTCCCACGGGTACGTAGCAACGCCGCGGTAGTAAGCATGCTCACCCTCGTCGTCGTACGCCTCTGTCTCCTCGGCAGCAGCGATGCGCTGGAAGTTCTCGGCTTGCAGCCGTACCATGCCGTCCCAGTAGAACATCCAGAGCCCCGACATCTCATTGGCCCGTATGAACGTCATGTACGGGTCCATGTGCATCATCAACCCGGTTTCGCAGCTCTTGTTGAACTCCCCGATCTCGAGGCTGTCGTACGGCGTACGGCCGCCCCGGTTCTCGATACCGCCGTTGAGCTCAGCCGAGCCCTGTGCGCCGCCCAGGTCGAAAGCTGAGGCGTACCCAGTCTCAACGGCGAGGGTGGTATTGCTACCGTGCGTGATGACGTCCCCACTCACCGTCCGGGCGTCCCACGTATACATGGGCACTGTGCAGAGGATCGTGCCCTCGGCCTTCTGCTTGTTGCGCACGAAGCGGACATGCGTACCAACCACCAGCGTGTTGGAGTCATAGACGCCGACGTTGGACACGGCGCCTTGCATACCCAGTACGCAGCTTACGATCGTGCCACCAGACTCCGGAGCCACGCGGTATATGCGTGCCGACGGGATGGCATCTTGAATGACTCCATACTCCACATGGGTGGAGTTGGAGAAGTCCAGCTGGTGTGAAATGAGCGTGCAGAGACTATCGGCAATCGGGTGCTGCCCGGCCGTCGCAAACGGTGTAATTAAGCGCAGCCAGTCGACACTGCGCAGTACCCGCGCAATGCCGTCCCGCTCGATATCAGCCCGTCCCATTGCAACTTTCCTGTTATGAGTGCTAACGGCCACAATGGCCGGCAGGGCAACTCATAACACCCTGCGAACCATCAGGCTACAGCGTAGGTGAGCCAGAGGAACAGCAGGTTCAGCGATTCGTTGACGACCATGTCTTGGGCCGCCACTGATCCGCCGTAGGAAGTAATCACCACGCCGCTCAGCGTAACGGTGATGGTGTTTCCAGAGGTCCCGCTGCCGCAAGCTGCATCTGCCGTGAATACCATCGTATTGGATGCGGCATTACATACATCACCATACGTTGTGTAGAAGCTGGCTGCAAGCGCCGACGGGCCCAAGACCCTGGCAACGCTAGCCTGCCCCTGCGTACGGCCGGCAACGAGGTAGATGTCAGAGGACGCAACTTCGTACAGTCGCGTAATGTTCTGCTGGTACTGCCACTGGATACTCTGTGCCAGCATACCAGCCGTGAACGCCCCGAATGTGATTGACGAACCGTCAGCAGAGAAAACGCCCCCGAGGGTTACGTCGCGCGAGAAAATGTCGGTAGCCATGGGCTATCAATCTCCTTGTTTACCCAGAATTGCCAGTTCTGGCGGTTATGTCAAACGCCGGTATGCCGGCTCATTACGCAGTGATCTGCTGGTCAACCTCAATAGTAGATGCAGACAACCCTAGGCCAGCGGCGACCGGCACTACGAGCCGCATGCTTACAACTATGCGCTCCCGCATGAAAACGTGTGGCCGAACAGTCCGCAGCTCGCTATCGACCAACTGGCGGCCAATCCGGTTGATACGATGTGACGCTAACGCATTCAGTTGTCCCTGCAACAGGCAGTGGACCTGGTTCCGCATGTTGCGACTTGACTGCTGCCTACCTATCACGCGTGTCAGGGTGTTACGGAGTCGCTTGCTGACGGAGTCCAGGTTGGTCACCACCATCTCATCGTGGTTCAGCGGATTGCCATAGGCACCAGTAGTGAGCGCCTGCCGAGTCACAATCATCTCTTGATCCTCAGTTACGACCCAGATGCCACTCTCTGCCAGCGTATCGAGCTGCTCGTCAGTGAGCAAGTCTAATGTGCGTGGCACGACGTCTATTCCGTGGAGCTCGATACCTGTCAGCGTTTGGTGCGGGGCACAGCCCGAGCGCAAGCCGGCCAGCGCGGCGCAAATGTGCCAGCCCTGGATCGTATAGCCGTTGCTGATGGCCGTATCGGGCCAGACGGCACGCACACGCTTGTTGTTGTATGCCAGGGCCACATCGGCGATAGCGTCGACAGCAGCGTCCGTCCCGTCTGCCTCTTCTGTCGTCGGTGAGACCCACATAACGCACTCGCGGCTGCTCTCGGCTTTCGAGCGCCGCTCAACGAACTCAGCAACGAGCGCCAGCACCGCGGGGTCGCGTGTGAGCGGCACGACGCTGTACATACTGCCGCGCGACATTCGTTTGAGTGCCAGCTTCCACGCGTCCAGGTCGTTCGGGTCTGACACTGCGATGAAATCAACGGCTGTCCTGCCTGAGTTCTCCCGTGCCATCCGTACGCCGTACTTCAATGGGTTGTCAGGGTGCTCCGGACCCGGGATCTCTGTGTCCACGGCCATACCTTTGGCCGTCCGCACGCTGTCAGCCATGTCGCTACACCACGCACGGTACTCGATGTGTACGGTGGCGGCTGTAATTACAGCCGCCGCTACGTCGCCGTGCGCCTCCCACGGGCTCACTGTCAGGTGCCCCGGGACAACAACAGCGTTGGCGCCTACTTCACACTCTGCAGTGAAGTCCATGTCGGGGTGGTCGGACTCGTGATGCGGAGAATCCTCCATCTTGATGTCGCTGAGGTAGACACGCACGCTATCCAAATCAACGAGTGCGCCGTCACGTGCGCTCGGGTACGCGATACGGACCGCGGTGCTCTCTGGGACATACGGTCCAGCATTCGTTAAGTCACGCTCAGACTCCACGTAGAAGCGGCGCAACTCAGCGTTGCCGCCTACGATACACGCGCGCATGCGATTTAGGATGCCTTGACCCAAACTTCGTGCCTCCTGCGTAACCAGGTCCTGCTCCAGTACTTGTAGCATCTTACTTCCTGTCTATTCGGTCCTAGCTGCCAGTGTACGTCTCGAAAATTGCTGACAGCCTTATGTCGCGGAGCGGTGGGACATGCTCACGGATGATCCATGTCTCGCTCCAACCATAGCCGATCGTGATCGGCACAACGTAGCTCGTCACGTCCTCTTCCACCTGACTCAACTCGCCGACCTGCAGCACTTCAAGCTCCATCAGCTTGAAGTGCTCGCGACACAGCGGCGCAAAATGCATCAGGAACCGGTATGTCTCGGCAGCCAGTATCTCTGCTTCTGCGGCTACGGGAGAAACACAAAATATCGTGTGGCTCCCCTTCCACAGCTTCCCGTAGCGCGTGTGTCCCTCCTCGGTAGTCCCCGCGGCACCACCAAACGTAAAGCGCTTCGGGTGTTGCCACGCGTTTCTCTTGACGAGAATCGCTGGACGCATGCCCGTACGCGTTGGTGTCCAGACCCTGACATCCTCGATCAAGATCCCTGACTCGTCTTCCTCGCTGCTGTCCACGTCCTTGTACAGTCTGCTGCGGAAAACGGCGTGCTCGATGTTGTCGGAGTCCGCGTAGTGCTCACGGAGCCACAACAGGAACATACCCGTCATAATCTGTGGACGGGGCCCCAGACTACACAAATGGCTCGTATGGTGTGTCCTATCCTCTGGCATCGTTCATGTCCATATTCTACTATGAAAGGCGTGGAGCGTGGAAGGTCGCTTGTCTAGCGTCTAATACGGCATCCAAGGGCTTAAAGATCTCCGGTGGCGGCGTGTACTTCTTGATGCTAATCTTGCTCAGGAAAGGGTTTGCGACGGGCTTCTTTGCCTTATCCTGGCCTGGTTTATTGGGATCTGCCATCAGCTGCCCTCCTCAAGGTCTACGGAGTAGATTACGTCGCTGAACTCCGCCAGGCGTAGCTCAGCCCGCACAATCAGCGGCACCCGGTTCAGCTCAGCTGTCGGCGTCACCTTGTGGAAGAAGTACCGGCGGTCGCTGTTTCCGTCGACCCACACGTCATTACGGGCCACCATGGGGATCCCGATGAGCGAGCCACCGAGTACGGCATCATTGACCGTACCCCGCTCGCTTCGGCGGGTATCTTCTGGTTCTGGCGTCAGGTCGAACATGGTGTTCGTGGCGGCGCGCCAGTAGCCGTCTGTGCGTCCAGTGCCCTTACACGTGTCACAGGCAGAGTTCGTGGTCTCGTGCGTCACAGGGTCGATACAGGCCACGCAGCGCGTGCCGTGCAGCTTTCGCTTGAACAGGTAGCCCTGGAAGGACTCGAACCCGGTGGCCCGCAGCTGCGCCCTGCGGATGATTGCGCGGGCCATCAGCCACTGGCGCTTGCTTAGCAGCCCGAGCACCTGGGCCGGCTCAGATGTGTAGGTGTCCTCCGAGGTCGTACACACGACGCGGTAGGCGATACGTAGCGTCTTGCCGAATTGTCGCTGGGTGTCATCTAGGGCGAAGTCAGTGTTGTCTGCAGCAACGCCTACGTCTGTCCAGCCATCCGGCTCCTCGTGGTTTGGGTTCGCCTGGAGCTGGAACGAATGGGGCAGCGCATCACGGAAGTCGTGCCGCATCTCCCAGGTGACCCGTGCAGTACCCCGGACCGCGTAATCGACCCAGATGCGCTTGAACCCGCTCTCAGTGGCTGATTTTGTCAGTGGCATGGTTTAGCCTACCCGTAGATGCCAGAGCCGAACGATCCGAAGCCGTGTTGAGCGTTTATGCGACTCTTCTGATGCATGACAAGCTGACGGAAACGCTGGAAGCGCTCCTGCCACGCTGCCTTGTAGTCTCTGTGGCGGTTCTTGTCGTCTATGGTGACATTGCCAGCCTGGTACGGCAAGCGGTTGCGGCGGTAGCCCTCCTCCGCCGTCTCGAAACAGAAGAGCTGGATGCCAGTAAGCCAGATCTCGCGGAACGGGAACGTACGGGTAGAGTAGTTGGCCGCAGCAACGGACGGCGGTTGGTCGCGCCAGAACTGTACGACCCGGACCGCTGCATGTGCGATCTCGGCCAGGTCGAAATCGTAGTTGTCCAGCAGCTCGTTCATCACCGGGTCGGCGTCCCGCAGCGACAGCCGTACGTCGTCGATCGTCGGCGGTCCCGGTGTGCCGCCAGCACCAAATGCGCTGTGCACGTTGTAGACGTAGACTTCGTTCGTGAGGATCAGTTCGTCATCCTCGTTGAAGATGCCAACCTCCATCAGCCAGATGCCCGTGGCGTCGCTGACCTGCTCCGGAAGCGGCGCCCGGACGATACCCTCCTCGGCGCGGAAGATGACGCAGTCCACTTCGTACGTCGTCGTCTGCACAAGGGAGGCCTCACGGAAGCGTGCCTTGATACTGTAGGTGATGGTCCCTGACGACGAGCTCTCTGTCAGGGTATCCTCGGAATCAAAGACGAACGTATCCCAGTCATTCCACTCGAAGCCGTCCCACGCCGGATCGTTGATCTCGTCGTTCGTGGGCGGCGTCGATGACACCTCCATGGTATCGAGGTTGATGGCAAGCCCGTTGCGCAGCATGGTGATCTGTGCGAAGCCGCGAACGCTTTGCGTGATCGCAATGGCGCGCTTCTTGTACAGCAACAGCTCATCGTACGCCGTTGAGATCAGCGGCGCGTGGATGTTCAATGCAACGGGTAGTGCCATGATCTACCTCCTTACAGGTGTGCCCAGAAGTTCTCCTGCGCGTACGGCGTCGCGGCTTCTCCGAGGATTGCGGGCCACTGCGGGTCCTGCGGCGCAATTTGCGTGCGTATCTTGTGCAGGTCCTTGAAGCCGTGGACCGTGTCATCCTCGCGGGTTACTTGCTTCACATGCGTGAAGTTGTGGCGCGTGTAGCGTTCCTCTCCCAGGAAGTCGTAAATTGCATCCAGCGTCTCGGCCGGCGCGCTCGTCAGCTTCTCGTAGTGGACAAAGTGCATCCGGTCACGGAAGCCGCGCTGCAGTGCGTCTTTGATGCGGTTGGAGGCCAGCCCAATTGGCTGATTCTTCTCCGCCCAGACCCTACAGCGCCCGCCAGCCGTCTGGAAATCAAAGTACCGCTGGCTGTCATTCGGTGTCTGCCCCCGGTGGGCCTGCTTCCGCCACAGCTTCTCAAAGGACGCCAGGACATCACGAAGGTCTCGGACAGGTACCAAGATCTTCACCGGGCGCCCTAACGCAAACTCAGCCATCTCGATCAAGCTGGTCCAGCCGCGGCACTTGTCCACGATAACCGGCTTATCAACGTCGGCGTAGTACGCATCCAGGATCGCCCGTAGCACGCGCTGAAGCCCTTGTGGGTTCGGATGCGCCTTGTGCTCAATCAGGTTGTCCCAGTTGTTACGTACGCCAAACATGACGTCCATACAACCGCTGGTATGGGTCGCATGGAAACGCGGGTTCTGTGCCAGTACGTTCTGCAGCAGCGTACTGCCGGCACGGGGCAGTCCACCTGTGAAGTAAAACACATGCTTCTCCATCGGTCCAAGCTCCCTCAGATCTTGCCTATTGCCTTGGCGTACCGCTCAGCGACGTGCTGCACAGCGGAAATGACCAGGCCGATCTCTTGCTCCATCGTGGCGCCGTCCAGTAGTGCGTCCAAGCTGACTACCTGCGCCGCGTCATACTCTGCAGCCTCGTAGAGCTTCGGGATAGCGATGGCCGTAACGTCGGTGTCGTCCTCAAGTACGCCGTTGCTCAGCGGGTCACGGTAATGAACCATAGTTGCGCGTAGTAGGGCATCCTTGTTGGGATCCCCTGCGGCCAGCACCATGCGCTTGACGCGGATGCCGTCAAAGGTCTTCTCAGGGACGGACGGAACTACCTTCGGGTTCGTCGGTGCGATTGCTTTATTCGGGCGTGCCATGGTGGCATTCTCCTGGCTGGGCTTTTTTGGGAGGCAGGATGCGGCACCCAGCGGGCCATGCTGCCTATTAACCGGCTACGATAGCTATTTCCATGTCTTCACCGTTGGTACCGATGAAGTGCAAAGTGTCATGCGTACCGTCAACATCCTGCGCTAGCTGGTTGTTGAACGTATGCTCCCACGTACTTCCGGGCAAGATCACGATATCGTGGGCGGCGCCGCCTGTGAGGACGTACCCATTGGCTACGCCTGAGTCGAGAGTGATGGTGTTGGTGGTCGATAGGTTGTTGATCATGATCGCCTGGAGCTCTAGGCCGACCATGTCTACCACGTCCCCGATCTCGTTTGCCAGGGCCTGGAGATCCAAGATCACCACGCCGGCGGCAAACTCGTACTCCTTGCCGTGCCACTTGGTGACGGCGGGGGTTGTTGTGGCGCTCAGCGCCGTCCGGGTGTCGAAATCAGTATTGTCAAAGGACCGCCGAGAGGCCGGCAGTGTGGTCATTTCGTCCGCTGTGAAGGTCTCAACGACACGTAGCTGCGTGTTTATCGTGACTGCTAAGGTCGACATTGCGTGCTCCCTGTGTTTGGGTCTCCGTCATTGTAGCGCTGGGCGGCGCCCGCTGCCACTGTAGTTCACACGGCTATGGCTATGATGATCTGGGACGCGACGCCTGCCGGGCTGCCGCCACCAAAGTCCCAATTCGTATTGTTCCCGCTATCCGTCCAAGGGTTTCCCGATGCGTCAATTTCCGTCCCGCCTGCCGTGGAATGCGACACGTCGCCCGCCCCCGACGCAACCGCCGTCCCTGTTACGTCTAAGTCCCAACCGCTATCGGCCGGTAGCGTCTGCCCGTCGGCTGTGAAGTTGCCGCCAATCTGCCAGTCGGAACCGTCCATCACGTCAGTGTCGCCAGTCTCAAACGTGAACGCCGCCGCCCAGTCGCAATCGCCCGTCGTGGTGATCGTCTGCCCGTTCGGATCGAAGTCGCCGGTGCCCGTGCTGGTGCCGGTGAAACTGTCAGTGGTAAGCGTGCCAGTTAGGGTCACGTCACCTGCCGACTTGTTGACGACAATATCCTCAACTGCCTCACCGTTGAAATCGATGTCCTGATTGTTCGCCCCGCTGAGCGTGATCGTGCCGCTGCCTTTGGTCCAGGTGAGGGTGCCCGCCGACTCCGTTAATGACACATCGCCATCAAACACCCAATCACATGCCCCTCCAGACATATCGACTTCAATCGTTGTACCCGCCCCAGTCGAATCAACCAGCAAGTCACCCTCTATCGTGACCGACGTGGTTGAATCGAAATCCAGAAGCAACGTACCAGCATCGCCAGTCAAAACCGTGAGGTCGTTGAATGTGTATTCCCCGGAACCCCAGTCGATAGTGCCTATCTCGGAACAGTACATCAGCGCTACCCCGCTATAATCTCCAGCCGTCATCGTGCAGGTGTTGCCATC
>Ga0255052_10000815_pt1 | contig 24527 bp, 18 predicted proteins | sample JV7_2_21_MG_FD_188632 | JGI IMG/M metagenome (GOLD analysis project Ga0255052, IMG submission 188632) | Seawater microbial communities from Jervis Inlet, British Columbia, Canada - JV7_2_21 | ecosystem: Environmental > Aquatic > Marine > Inlet | place: Canada: British Columbia | collected... | reverse complement strand
GGTATTTGCCAGTCCTTGGCTAACTCGCCCTGATCAATGATGATCTCGCGATGCCCGCTCCAGGTGCTGATGATCGCCTCGGGTGTGCCGATCCCGGCGGCCCTGGGATCGCCGGAGGGCCCGAACCAATGATTCTGTGGCGCGCCGGTTGTTCGTGCGCGCATGCCGCAGTAGGTCGTGCCATTCACAGTTGCAGCCAGGATTCTGTTTTGGAATACCGGCTCGGCGCTCACGACGGCTGCGGTCAGGTGGTGCGAAATACGCTCGAGAAGTCCCAGGACTTCCGGGATGTCGTCATCGGCATAGGTGCTGATAATCTCAAAAGGCCCGAATAGCTCTGTCGTCAACAAGTCAAAATGCTGTTCGCAGAGTGCAGACAACGGGGCGCGAATCGCAGTGGGCTCATAGACGCCATAACAATCGGGCGTGTCATGGCCGTCGACGGGCGAACCCCCGAACAGAAGTTCTGTACCCGGGACCTTGAGCACCGCCTCAATATGATTCCCGATCTGATCGTTGTTCCAGGAGAGCACGGGTCCATTGGTCAGGTCGGTTAGATTGCGACGCGCGGCCAACGACGCCAGTTTCGGCAGCAGGGCGTCCGACCAGTTTTCGTGCACGAACAAAATGCTCTGCGCGGAGCACTTCTGACCGGACGCGTTATAGGCGTCTTCGTCCGATTGCCACGCAACGTAATCGAGCCAGCGTTCATCGAAGTCAGGACCGATAATCTTCCAGTCAAACCCCGCGTCCTCCAGTCGAACCGCACCGTTCACCTTGCGCGTGACGATCTCGGCGACCTGGCTCGAACCTGTAAACTGAACCATGCGCACATGATCTTTCGCGACATCGAGAAACTCGCCCATGCGCTCACCACGACAATGGATGAGGTCAATGTCATCGGGCGACAAACCGCAATGAACGAGCAGGCGAAGGAATTGTTCGAAGACGACACTGACTTTCGAGTCGACTTTGACCAGCGGCCGGTTGCCCATGAACAGTGCGCCAAGCGCCTGCAAGGCCGGTATTTCCAACGGAAAATTAAACGGCCCAATGACGACCACTGGCCCAAACGGCCAGCGGTAGCCGCGTGACTCCTGCCCCGTGACGTCCCCGGGATTGGAGAATCCGCGACCGAGAAACCGCACGCCGTCTCCGGCGAAGTTTTCGAGAAATACGCGAGTTACTACCACCTCGTTAAGGCATTGCTGCCAACTTTTTGGCATTACTCGTTGAATCAGCTTCGTGAAGAAGGCTTCAACGTCCTCGTCTGCAAGCAGGGCCGCCGATTTCGCGCAAACCCTGCCAAGGTGCACGTAGCGGTCGGTGTTCTTCAGCGGATTGTGCAGGCCTGTTTTCGGGCAGTTGATCAGGCTGTTGAGAAAGGGACCAATGTCCTGCGTATCCGGTACATCGATAAACCGTTCTCCCGACATCGGGTCCGGAATATCCTGACGAATTTGTTGTTCGGTAACCCAGCGGCCGTCGACGAGATTCTTTGCGAGCCCCGGCGAGCTGGCTGTCATACCGTTAAATGGGTCGATAGTCGCAAATGTTGAAATTTTTTCAAGGTTCATTGGCAGGTAGCTCTTGTTGAATGGCGCCCCGACCATGATTCGAACATGGGACCCCCAGATTAGGAATCTGGTGCTCTATCCGACTGAGCTACCGGGGCGGCGCTGTGATTCTAACAGACCTCCAGGCGTTGTTGGCGCCGGGGTCGGCTCGTATACTCGAGCGCACTTTCAAAGACCATGTCGTTGTTGAGGGGTCCCAGTTTGAGTTCAATTTATCTAACCGCGTTACCGGCGATGCTGATAGTTGGGGCTCTGGTCTGGGCGCTTAGTGTGCTCATCAATAACGTCAGTATTGTGGATAGTCTCTGGTCGTTGCTGTTCCTCATCGCGGCCTCGGTGTTCCTGGCAAGTAGTGAAGTGCTCTCGGAACGATCCCTGATCGTCTTCACGTTGGTAACTATATGGTCGTTGCGACTGTCGCTACACATTACGATTAGAAACTGGGGCGAGGGCGAAGACTATCGTTATCAGGCGATTAGGGCCAAAAATGAACCGGGGTTCGTGCTCAAGAGCCTGTACCTCGTATTCGGCCTCCAGGTCGTTCTCGCCTGGATAATCTCGGCGCCATTATTGCCTGGCGCAAGCAGCCTTTCACCGCTGGGCTGGATCGATGCGTTTGCTGTTTCGCTGTGGATTGTTGGTTTTGTTTTCGAGTCTGTTGGCGACCTCCAATTGACAAAATTCAAGGCTGACTCGAACAACCTTGGCAACGTTCTCAACACAGGATTGTGGCGGTACACGCGCCATCCAAACTACTTTGGGGACTTTTGCGTTTGGTGGGCGTTTTGGTTGTTCGCTTTGTCGACCGGTGCCTGGTGGACGGTTTTCGCGCCAATTCTCATGTCGTTGCTGCTTCTAAAGGTATCAGGGGTGGCGATGTTGGAGAAGACCATTGGCGAGCGGCGGCCCGAATACAACGATTACACCAGGCATACCAATGCGTTTTTTCCAGGGCCGAGTCGTGCGCGAAACTAGCGAAGTCGCTACGGGCTTTTTTCGACTGCGATATCGGATCATAATAGCCTGATGCAAGGTATTGTCATTCGAATGCTCATCGCGATGCTCGGTCTTTTTATAGCATCGAAATTACTTCCCGGCGTTACGATATCCGGGACCGGTACGTTTATTTTGGCCGCCTTGCTTTTGGGCCTTGTCAATGGACTGGTACGGCCGATCGCGTTTGTGCTTACGCTGCCACTCACGATTATCACGTTGGGGCTATTCCTGTTTGTCCTGAATGCTGCGATGTTTGGTCTTGTGGCTGTGTTGTTGGACAATTTCACGATCGCCGGATTCTGGTCCGCGGTTTTCGGGGCGATCATCGTAAGTATCACGAGCACGGTGTCGTCCTGGTGCATTGGCCCGGACGGCCGCTACGAAGTTTTCGTCGTGCGGCGACGCTAGCGCCGCAGCAATTCAGGGAGCCAATATGGGCATTCAGAATCGTCTTGTTGAGTACACTGATGGCGACGTCGTCCTTGAGGGCATGCTTGTATGGGACGACAGTTTGCGAGACCCACGCCCCGGCGTACTCGTATCGCATGCCTGGAGTGGTCGAAGTGACTACGAAGGCAGCAAAGCGAATAGGCTCGCGGAATCAGGCTACGTCGCTTTTGCGCTCGATCTTTATGGGAAGGGTGTCCGCGGCAGCACACCGGAAGAGAATAGTGCGTTGATGCAGCCTTTTCTTGACGACCGAGCGATGCTACAGCAGCGCTTGTTGCTGTCGCTGGCGACATTGCGCGATCAGGCGGAGGTGGATGAGACGAAGATCGCAGCGATCGGTTTTTGCTTCGGTGGCTTGTGTGTGCTGGATATCGCTCGCACAGGCGAAGACGTGGCCGGTGTTGTCAGTTTTCACGGATTGTTCGGTGCGCCCGGCAATACAGAAGGCAACATCATCAATGCGAAGGTGCTTGCCCTGCACGGCTGGGATGATCCAATGGCAATGCCCGACAGTGTATTGGCGCTGTCCAAAGAACTCACTGCAATGGGCGCCGACTGGCAGCTGCATGCTTATGGGAATACGATGCATGCGTTCACGAACCCGGCGGCCAATGACAAGGATATGGGCACCGTTTACGATGTGACCGCCGACAAGCGATCGTGGATCGCCATGCAGAATTTTCTCGAAGAGTTATTCGACACTTAGCCTGCCAGGGAGCACGTACGTGAAAAGAACGAATTTATTGGCCGCTATCACAGTAAGCATGGCCCTGTCAGCCTGCAGCAAGCAGGACGCGACGCCCGACACGACAGCTGACGAGCAGACTTCACGTGCTGCGGTTGTATCGATGGGTGAAAACCTGGCCGCCGAAGACGCCGCGTTGCAAATACAAGGTGAATACATGCGCGGCATCGTCGCCGAGCTTTCAGACGATCGGTACGAAGGTCGTGGGCCCGGAACCCGCGGCGACAAAGCGGCACGGGCCTATTTGGCAGAGCAGATGGCCTCGCTTGGGCTGCAACCAGGTGCCGCCGACGGCAGCTGGGAACAACCGTTCGATTTGGTCGGTATTAACGCATCGCAACCAGCGTCCTGGACATTCGCGGGTCACGGCGAATCAATGACGCTCAAACAATGGGAGCAGTTCATTGTCGGTAGTGGCGTGCAGAAAGAAAAAGTAACGATCGACGATGTAGAAATCGTATTCGTCGGCTATGGCATTCAAGCGCCAGAGTACGATTGGGACGATTACAAAGGTGCGGATCTCAAAGGCAAGGTCCTGCTCATGATGAACAGCGATCCGGATTGGGATTCCGAGCTCTTCGCCGGTGAGACACGGCTCTGGTATGGCCGTTGGGACTATAAGTATCTGAGTGCCGCGCGCCAGGGGGCGGTAGGTGCAATCATCATTCACACCTCGCCGTCGGCAGGTTATCCATTTCAGGTAGTGCAGACGTCATGGACCGGTGTGCAATATGAGCTGCCGGCCGGCGATGAGCCGCGTAGCCAGATCAGTGCCTGGGTGACTGAGGATACGGCGCGTGAATTGGTGGCCATGGCTGATCTTGACCTGGATGAACTTCGCGAAGCTGCGTTCAACCGGGATTTCGAACCCGTGCCTTTGGGCATTACGACGTCGATCGACATGGACGTGGATATCACGCGTGTCCAATCAGCGAACGTTCTTGGCCTGATTCCGGGCAGTGACCCCGAACTGAGCGACGAAGTCGTCACCTTCACCGGGCATCACGACCACTTGGGCATCGGCACGCCAAATGACGAAGGCGACGCTATTTATAACGGTGCAAGGGATAACGCGACAGGAGTCGCGCAGAACATGGCGATTGCCAGGGCTATCAAAGCGTTGCCCGAAGCGCCGCGACGCTCTGTCCTGATCGCGCTCGTCGGTGCCGAAGAACAGGGTTTACTCGGCTCGGAATATTACGCGGCGAATCCAACATTCGCGCCTGGCAAGATTGCTGCGACTATCAATTATGACAATGGCAACGTTTGGGGCCGTACTCACGACGCAATTTTCGTTGGCCTTGGAAAATCGTCTATCGATCAGATTGCCATAGACGTTGCGGCTCAACAGGGGCGTGTTGTAAAGCCCGATCAATTTGCGGATAAAGGTTACTTCTACCGCTCCGATCAGTTCAATTTAGCGAAGATCGGAGTGCCGGCCATGTACCTGAAAGCCGGCGTCGACTTCGTTGATCGCCCGCCCGGGTGGGGACGCGAACAGCAGGATCACTACACCGACGTCAATTATCATCAGCCGTCGGACGAATACGATCCGACCTGGAATTTTGACGGCCTGGTCGATGACGCGTTGTTGGGTTACTGGACTGGATTGGCTATCGCCAATGCGGACGACGTTCCAAACTGGAACGCCGGGGACGAATTTGAAGCAGCGCGTCTTAAGGCACTAGACGCCTTGAACGACCAATAGTCGTCTCGGCGCTAGCTATCAACGACGAAAGCGGCTGAAGAAGCCCTTCTTCTTCTCTTCAGGCTCTTGTTCGGGCATGTCTTCCGGTATTTCTAGGGCCTTGACCGTCTGTGTAATGGACGTATTGATCTGATCCTCGATAGAAACCGGCGCGCTCTCGGGCGTCGAATCCGCGGCGGGACTTGAGGGGGTGAGGGTCGCCGCTTCGCGCAGCGAGGGATGCAATTCGGTATTCAAGGCACGCACGGTCCTGAGTCGTTGCGACGCGCTCGGGTCGATACCGTTTGTGATGGCTGGCGTCACCGTTTCCAACGAGACCTCTTCCGTAATCGCACTGACAACAGGACTTTGAGACGGTTCTTCGGAGCCAACTGCTATGGGTACCGGTTCTTCCAGCCCCAGCTGCATTGCGTCGTTTGCCGAGTCTTCCTTCGGCATATCGGTAGTAATCTGGGCACAAATCATACTAATTTCGGTGCCAAATAGCGTTTCCGCCATTTTGTCGTCAATGTCGTCGAGAGACTTCGCGTTTGCGAGTTCTGCGGCTATCTTGCCCAACTCGGCATCCGATTGTTTCGCCGGTTTGGAAGGCTCAACATCATCCACGTCATTATCGAGACTATTGTCAATGCCGGTTTCAATCGATTTGTCGAGTGTAATTTCGGGTATAGCATCGCTTGCCGATGCTGCAACCGAGACATCCTCGGTCACTTCTTCAGCGCCAGGCGCATCTACAAGAATTTCGCCATGAGCTAACGCCATCGCTTTTTCCAACGCATCGAGATCGGGTTTGAGTTCGGCCAGGGTCGGATCGCGATCGCATTCCGGGACTTCGTCGTCGGTATCGGCGATCAGCTCCGGAGTTGAATTCGTTTCCGGAACTGCATCGGCGCTGGGTGCGATCTCAGGTTCGGCGTCAAATTCCAGTTCGAGCTTCGGAATATCCTCGACTTCCAGCCTGGGAATATCCTCGTCCATCGCCTCAAAATCGGTTTCCGGCAATGGCTCGAGTTCGATATTGACCTCCGTTACAGGCGGTAGCGGGGCGTCGGTCTCAGGCTCTGGCTCAGGTTCCAGCTCAGCTTGGAGGTCTTGCAATGGTTCGAGTTCCGGAATGTCCTCGGCAACAGACTCAGGTGGCGGCTCTGCCACGAATTCCTGCATTTCCTCGTCAGCGCCTGTCGCAAATGACGCGAGTTCGGGTGAGAGAATTTCGAGATTGGGCAAGGTGTCCTGAATGAGATGCGGAACGTCATCGTCGGCGGGGACCGGTACTTCGTTCTGCTCTTCGACCGGCGCCGGCTCGACGAGCGGTTCATCGGCTTTGACTTCAATTGGCGCCGGCTCTGCGACGGGCAACGGTACCTCAGGGACTTCCGCGACAGGACTTGGCACTGCAGCAATTGAGAAATCGAAATCGTCGAGCGCAAGCCCGTATTCGTCGTCGGCCACGTTAGCAATAAAGGACGCCGAAATATTGTCGATTCCTTCCGCCGCTGCGGCGGCCAATACGGACTCAACCAGGTTGTTTACGATTCTGGGTATTCCGCCACTGAGTTCACACAATAATTCTGCGGATTTCGCGTCAAAGGTCTCGTCAAATTCGCCACCGGCCCGACGAAAACGATGCGCCAGGTAGCCGCGCGTTTCGGCAGCACAAAATGGCAAGATCGTGTGGCGTCGTCGTACACGTTGCTGTAGTTGTGCCAGCTGTGGGCTCTTCATGAAATCGGGTAGACGTTCATCGCCCATGATGACAATATTAGCGCCGCTGGATTCGCCCGCGTCAGCAGCCGTCAAAGCCTCCAGTTCCGCAAGCGTTTCCGGACCGCTTCGCAAAGCATCCTCAATCAGGATGAAAACTCGCACGTTTCTGTCTTCCAGCTCGCGCAAGGTTCCGCGGAGAGTGGCAAAGCGCTGAATCGTTCCTGTGGGCCGATTCTGGACACCGAGGACCACCAGGAGTGCCTCGAGTACGTCGCTGCTGTCCATTGCCATGCGGCCAACGCGGATCGTCTTGTATTTTAGGCCCATCGCATTGACAGATCGTTCGACGAGCGTCGTCTTGCCTGTGCCGACGGGGCCAGAAACCGTTACTACGGCCTCTTGAGCAGTGAGTGCCTTCCGGAAACCGGCCAGGGTCTTGGCCGTTTGCGGGCCGACAAACACGTCGTCGCCAACGGGTTTAGCCGGGAAAAGGGGATTGTTCAGCCCAAATCGTTGTTCGTACATAGCAGTCCGGTCAGTCTTGACTCATTCAAAACGCGTGAGTGGCTCTACGAAGAGGCCAGTTTGGGTCCAAAGCAACCGAATTTCATGGAGTTATGTCACAAAAATGGAGTGTGGCCTGAAATATGGGCGCGGCTGGCGCAACTGACAAAACGGAGCGAATAAACGTCTGATTTTGGGGTCAAAACCGGTCAGAATACGCGGTCAGCAATAACAAAAATCAGGCACTACGGCAGAAACTTCGACCCATGCGCATCCTAGTTATCCTCGGAATCCCCATCCTGGCGATCGTCGCGGCAATCGCGATGACGACTCTGCGCCAGGAGCCGCCGAAGAAAGACAGGGTCGAGTTGGATCCATTGGTAGACGTCATCGTGCTGAAGCCGATGACGGCAAATTTCGAGGTTCGCAGCCAGGGCACGGTTCGTCCGAAAACCGAAACGATTCTCAGTGCTGAGGTCTCCGGGACGATTTCGAGCATTTCTCCGAAGTTCGTTGCAGGCGGTGTTTTCCAGGCCAATGAGGCCCTGATGCGTATCGATCCGACGAATTACAAAGTGGCGGTCGATCAGGCGGAAGCATTGGTGGCACAGCGTCAGATTGAGTACGACGGGGCGCAGAAACTAAAGAGCCAGGGTTACCGCGCGGAAGCAGAATATGCCTCTGCGGTTGCCGCGCTGGCGTCCGCCAAGGCGGAACAGGTTCGCGCGAAGCGTAATCTCGAACGCACGTTCATACGCTTGCCGTACGAGGGCATTGTTCGGGCCAAGGATTCCGATCTCGGTCAATTCGTCAATCCGGGTACTCGCCTCGGCGTTACCTTCGCGACCGATTTCGCGGAGGTGCGACTGCCACTAACGGATTCGGATCTGGCGTTCGTGAGGCTTCCCGATGCGTCCGAGGTCTCCGAGTCTGGCACCGCAGAGGGTCCCGATGTCGTACTTTCTGCAGTTCGAAAAGGTCAAGCCACCGAGTGGTTGGCAAGAATTGTTCGCACGGAAGGCGTTGTCGATGAAAAAAGCCGGGTGACCTACGCGGTTGCCCGTGTCGTTGATCCTTATGGCTTGCACGCGGATAGTGTGCCGCTGCCGATGGGCACGTTCGTCTCGGCCAAGATCGACGGTGCGGCCGTATCGGGTGTGTTTCGCGTGCGAAATTCTGCCGTCCGTGGTGCCAATGAACTTTTATTTGTCGACGACGAGAGCGCGATCCGCATTCGAGAGGTCGACATCGTCCGCACCGATTCTGAGTACTCGTATTTTCGCGGTGTGAGTGAGGGGGACCGCATCATCGCGTCCGCGCTCGAGGCGCCGATTGAGGGGATGGCAATACGCACCGAAACGACGCCGTCAGATGATGCCCCATCAAAAGTCGCGACGACCGAACAGGGTGATGAGGGATGAACGGGCCCGGAGTCACGAATCAGAAAGGAATTATCGCGTGGTTTGCGGCCAACCATGTCGCCGCCAATTTGCTGATGTTGTTCATTATTGTCTCGGGCATTATTTCAATTTTCACTATTCGCAAGCAGACAACTCCGGATTTTGAGCTCAACACCATCCAGGTTCGAGTCGCGTACCTGGGTGCGGCGCCGCAGGAGGTCGAAGAAGGCGTCGTAATCAAAGTCGAGGAGGCAATCCAGGACGTCAAAGGCATCGTCAAACTGACGGGCCAGGCCCGCGAGGGTATGGGCAGCGTAACGGCCGAGGTCGCGTCGGGCACGGATATAAATGAGGTGCTGAGCGAGATAAAGACCCGCGTCGATGCGATTTCAACATTCCCCGCGTTGACCGAAAAACCGGTTATCTACAAAGAAGAAATACCCATCCACGTCGTATTCGTTGCGGTTCACGGCGCATTGGACGAATTTTCGCGTAAAGCGTTTGCACAGGAAGTGCGCGATGAGTTGATGCAGCTACCGGCCGTATCGCAAGTTCAGTTTCTCGGCGATCGCGCATACGAGATCAGTATTGAAGTGTCGGAAAATGTGCTGCGTCAGTACGGGCTGACGATGAGTGAGGTCTCGCAGGCCGTCAAGAGCTCATCGTTGGATCTACCCGGCGGGACAATCAAGTCGGAGAGCGGTGACATCATGTTACGGACCGAGGGTCAGGTTTACACGGGACGCGAATTTGGCTCGCTTGTATTGCGAACATTTCCCGACGGCACTCGATTGACGCTCAGCGACATAGCCTCCATAACCGACGGCTTTGTGGAAACGGATGGTTATGGTCGATTCGACGGCGAACGAACGGCGACTTTGCGCGTACTCGCAAGTGGCGAGCAAAACGAACTAACAACTGCGGCTGCAGTGCAACAATACGTCGAAAAGAAAAGAGCGAGCCTGCCCGGTGGTGTGCAAATGGACATCTGGGTGGACCGGTCGCACTATCTGAAAGGCCGCTTGAAGATGATGACTAAGAACATGTGGCAAGGTGCTCTCCTCGTGTTTGTCGTATTGTCATTGTTTCTTCGCGTGAAAGTTGCGGCTTGGGTCGTTTTAGGAATCCCAATAACTTTTCTGGGTGCAATGTGGCTAATGCCCTTTGGCCCCTGGCCCGTAACAATCAACCTGATGAGCCTGTTCGGATTCATCATCGTGCTAGGCATCGTCGTCGATGACGCAATTATTATTGGTGAGAGTATATTTACGAAAATACGCGCCGATGGACATTCACTCGATAACGTCATTCTGGGTGCCAGAAGAGTCGCGATACCAGCGACTTTTGGTGTATTGACGACAATTGCGGCTTTCGCGCCGCTTTTGTTTGTTGGTGGCATTACCGGTCCGTTTTTTGAGGCTATTTCGGTGGTGGTCGTGCTTTGCCTGTTATTCTCACTGGTTGAGTCGAAACTGATTTTGCCAACCCATCTGGTGCACTCGAGCCTGGAGCCGGTTGACGAACAAGAACTATTCAACCCGCAACGGCGCATTAGAATTTGGCAGCGAGTCCCGCGTTTCTTCCTGAAGATCCAACGCTACGTCCATCATGGATTGCAGAGGGTCATTGAAGATTGGTACCGGCCGACGGTCGAACGCGCAGTCGACAATCGCGGACTTACGACATCCATATTTATCGCGATGCTGATTTTGATAATTGGCGTTATGGCGAGTGGGATCGTCAGATTCGAACTATTTCCGGAGCAAGCCAGCGATTTCCTTCGCGTGCAGCTGGAAATGCAAGCTGGTTCGCCAGCCAGCGAGCGCGACCGTGTGCTCTCATCTCTTGAGGATACGTTGCTGGAGATGAATGCGGAGTACGTCGATGAGCATCCCGATACTCTGCCGATGATTCAGCATGTAGGAGCTTTCACACGGAGCGAAACCGAAGGTTTTATTTTCGTCGAAATGCCACAGTCTGAGGAACGGCCATTGAACGGCGATGAGATAAGCAATCGCTGGAGGGAGCGCGCTGGTGAGTTCGCCGGTGTCAAGGAACTGACCTTTTTCGATGCCGACCACTTTGGAGGTGGCCCGCCGCTGAGTTTTCGCCTGAGTGGAGATAACTATGAAGCTTTGGAGGCGGCCGCCGATGAGCTCGAGGCCAAGCTTGCCGAATACGCCGGTATTTTCGATATTCAAAACACGTTCAGCAGCGGCGGGGAGGAGATACGTCTGACGATCAAACCCGAGGCTGAAGCGCTGGGACTTACGATGTCGTCATTGGGTCGCCAGGTGCGGCAGGCGTTTTACGGTGAAGAGGCGCAGCGTATCCAGCGCGGCAAAGACGAGTTAAAAGTGATGGTGCGTTATCCGGCGGCGGAGCGGCGCTCTATCGCGGACCTTGAAAACATGCGGATTCGGACGCCGAACGGTGACCAGGTGCCATTTGCCTCGGTCGCGGACATGTCGTACGGCGATGCCTATTCGAGTATTTCAAGGCTAAATCGCGAGAGAACGATCACTGTATCTGCGGACATCGATCCCCACATTATTGAGTCGTCGGAAATCGTCAAGACTATTAGCGAAGAGTACATTCCGGATCTTCTCTCGAGTTATCCCGGAGTCAGTTATGGCCTGGAAGGCGCGAGTCAGGAACAAGTGGACTTGATACGCAATCTGTCCGTGGCATCGGTCGCGGCGCTGTTTTTGATCTATGCGTTGATCGCGATACCGTTGCGTTCATACAGCCAGCCTCTGATTATCATGTCGGTAATTCCGTTTGGCGTGATTGGTGCTGTAATAGGCCATATCGTCATGGGTAGGTCTTTGAGCATGTTTTCCCTGTTCGGATTGGTTGCGCTTGCCGGCGTGGTGGTCAATGACAGCCTGATTATGATCGACTTTATTAACAAAGCACGCGCTGAAGGCGCGGCATTGAAACAGGCTGTTATCGAGTCCGGGACTTTGCGTTTTCGTGCCATCATCCTGACGTCTCTTACAACGGCGGCGGGGCTGATGCCGATAATGACCGAGGGCAGCCTGCAGGCGCAGACCGTAATTCCGATGGCGATTTCATTGAGTTTTGGCATCATATTCGCCACAGTAATTACGTTGTTCCTCATCCCTTGTTTGTACATGTTGCGAGAAGACGGTTTCAAACGATCGAAGCAATTCAAGAACTGGTTACTCCGTCGGCCATCAACGGAGGTTGAAGTTCAAACACGATCAGCGAACTTCGATCGGTCATAATCAAATTGGATAAGCAATCTTTCGATGTCCGTGATGGGGTCATCGCGGGTCTGGCCGCGTACCTCATGTGGGGCTTTCTGCCCGTGTACTTCAAGACCGTCGGTTCTGTCGATCCGATGGAAGTGCTTGTACATCGCATCATCTGGGCTGTGCCGTTCGGTGCCGTGATCCTCGCTTTTCGCCGACAATGGCCCGAAGTTTGGCGGGCGCTAACGCATCGTCAGATGCTTGGCTGGCTGTCATTATCCGCTCTGTTCATTGGTCTTAACTGGTTTGTGTACATCTGGGCCATTCAGGACGAACGAATATTTGAGACCAGCCTTGGCTACTACATTAACCCGCTGACACACATGCTTGTGGGGGTTTTGTTTTTCGGGGAGCGGCTGCGGCGATATCAGATGGTCGCGGTCGCGTTGGCTACGATCGGCGTACTGGTTTTGACGATCAGTGGCGGTCAGGTGCCCTGGATAGCATTGTCTCTTGCGATCAGTTTTACGGTCTACGCGGTTATTCGCAAAAAGGTCGTCATTGGCGGCATGCCAGGCCTTTTTGTCGAGACCGTGCTGTTGCTGCCGTTCGCACTGGCCTGGTTTGTCTACATCAATTCAGTCGGGCAAACGGTTTTCGGGGCGGGTGATACGGGGATGACGTTCTGGCTGGTTATGGCTGGCCCTGTAACAGCGTTGCCGTTACTGTGTTTTGCGCTCGCCGCGCGACGCCTGCCACTGACCACGATTGGCTTCATGCAATTCCTTGCCCCGACACTCCAGTTCATGACGGGCATCTATTATGGCGAGCAACTGACAACTGCTCACTGGATCTGTTTCGCGTGTATCTGGACAGCCGTTTTATTTTTCAGTTATGACGCGATCCGCGCAGGTACAAAAAAGCCCCCGCAGGTAAAACCTGCGAGGGCTTGATTCGGAACCATTGTCGCGCCTACTTTTTCGCTTTGCGCTCGGCCGCCTCCCTGATGACTTCGTCGGCGACGTTCTGCGGACAGGGCGCGTAATGCGAGAACTCCATAGAGAACTGGCCGCGGCCAGAGGTCAGCGTACGCAAGTGACCGATGTAGCCGAACATATCGGCCAGCGGTGCGTCTGCCTTGACGCGAACGCCGGTCGGCCCGGCGTCCTGCGACTTGATCATGCCGCGACGACGGTTCAGGTCACCAATGACATCACCGACGTTATCATCCGGCGTAAACACATCGACCTTCATGATTGGCTCAAGCAGCTGCGGACCGGCTTTGGGCACAGATTGTCGATATGCCGCCTTGGTCGCGATCTCGAACGCCAGCGCCGATGAATCCACAGCGTGATAGGCGCCATCGAGCAGCGTGAACTTGACGTCCAGCAGCGGGTAGCCGGCCATCGTGCCTTCGACCATGCAAGACCCAAACGCTTTCTCAATCGCGCTCCAGTACTCGCGCGGCACGTTACCGCCGGTTACCTTGGATTCGAACTCGTAGCCGGTGTTTTTCTCCGCCGGCTCGATCTGGTACTCGATCTTACCGTACTGGCCTGAACCGCCCGACTGTTTTTTATGAATATACGTATCTTCGATCGTTTGGGTGATCGTCTCGCGGTAGGCCACCTGGGGCTTACCCATCTCAACGTCAACGTTGTGCGTGCGCCGCAAAATGTCGACCTTGATGTCCAGGTGCAGCTCACCCATACCCTTGATCAGCGTCTCACCGGAGTCTTCATCGGTCGCAACCTGGAATGAGGGGTCTTCCTGAACCATTTTGTTCAGGGCAACGCCCATCTTCTCCGTGCCGGCTTTGTCTTTCGGCGAGATGGCGATCGAGATCACCGGGTCCGGAAATACCATCGGTTCGAGGGTCGCCGGATTATCGGCGTCGGCCAACGTATGTCCCGTTCGCGTGTTTTTCATGCCGAGCAGGGCGACGATATCGCCGGCCTGGGCCGACTCGAGTTCTTCACGTGAATCAGCGTGCATCTCAACGATACGGCCAATGCGTTCGGTCTTGCCCGTAAACGTGTTCAGGACGTTGTCGCCTTTCTTGAGCGTGCCTGAGTAGATGCGTGTAAACGTCAGGGCGCCATAGCGGTCGTCCATGATCTTGAACGCAAGGGCACGCAATGGCTTGGCCGGATCAACTATTGCGACCCCACCTGTTTCATGACCTTCAAGATCGATTTCAGGCTGCGGTTTGACCTCGGTCGGGTTTGGCAGATAGTCAACAACTGCATTAAGAATGTTCTGCACACCTTTGTTTTTAAAGGCAGACCCACAGAAGGTCGGGAAGAATTCAAGCGCGATCGTGCCCTTGCGAATGCAGCGCTTGAGATCCTCAATCGACGGCTCGTCACCCTCCAGGTAGGCCTCCAGAAGATCATCGTCCTGCTCAATAGCGGTCTCGATCAACTTCTCACGCCACTCGCCGACGAGGTCCGTCATATCTTCGGGGACATCGCCAATTGTGTAGGACTCAGGGTCGCTTGAATCACTCCAGATCCAGGCTTTCTGCGTCAGAAGGTCAACGACCCCGACGAAGTCATCCTCGATACCGATGGGCAAAACCATGACCAGCGGGTTAGCGGCCAGCACATCCTTGACCTGCTGTACAACACGGTAGAAGTCGGCACCGACGCGGTCGAGTTTGTTGACAAAGATGATGCGCGACACTTCCGAATCGTTCGCATAACGCCAGTTCGTCTCGGATTGCGGTTCTACGCCGCCGGAGCCACAGAATACGCCAACACCGCCATCAAGCACTTTCAGCGAACGATAAACCTCGATCGTGAAGTCAACATGCCCGGGGGTATCGATGATGTTCATGCGGTGTTTGTCCCATTCGCAGCTCGTTGCGGCGGACTGAATCGTGATGCCGCGTTCCTGCTCCTGGTCCATGAAGTCCGTCGTGGCTTCGCCATCATGGACTTCACCGGTCTTATGAATTTTGCCCGTGAGCTTGAGAATTCGCTCCGTCGTGGTCGTCTTGCCCGCGTCAACGTGAGCAAATATGCCGATATTTCGGTAGGTGCTAAGGTCTTTCATCTTCTTTACTTCAGCTCTGTAGATTGTCTTCTGGCACCGACCCCTTTTCACTGCCATACCGCCAAGTGCTCTCGATGCCTTCTTAAAGCGAGAACCCGGCAATACGAACGAGGTGGGTGCACGTAATTCCTTGCCTATCCTAATGGCACCTCCGGTCAGCTGGTGCAACGCTGATATCGGGGCAGGACGGCCTTTCGGGCGCGGATAATAGCAGTGCCGCGGTCCCTAAACCAGTGAAATTCGCGTCAAGCCGATCTAACGCAAAACGACCTCCGCGCTGCCAGTGACGTGCGGGCCAAGTTTGTTCTGCCCCTGATAGCCGACCTTGACGTGCGTCACCCCGTTTTCTTCGCGACTGTCTTCGACGCGCCCGCTCAATATCATGTGATCGCCCGGATAGTTAGGTACACCTAATGCAAACTTGACGCTCGATACGGTGGACCCGGGGCCCGCCCAGTCGGTCAGGAACCGCCCAACAAACCCACCGGTTGTTAGGATATTCATGAAGATGTCGGGTTGTCCCTGGCCCATCGCGGACTCCCGGCTGTGATGCATCGGCATCCAGTCCCGGCTGGCGAGAGCACAGGCTGCGATTCGTGACGACGTGACCGGGATATGTAGTTCACCAATGCTCGCGCCGGGTTCGAAGCTAGAGCCTCGATCTCGCCACTCAACCTCCGCTTCATAGTCGTCGGGCGGCCTGAGAATTGCGCCCGGGTCACGCTCGACCTGCTCGCCGCCGTCGGAGCCAAGGTCTAGGCCCTTGAATCCAAAATAAGTTGTGCGCGACTCGTAGACAACCACATGATCCTGGTTACGGTACTCCTCGAGGCAGGTAATGAAATGACCCGTGCCGAGTCGCGTGGTCTTTTCGTCAGTCACATTGATTGGCTCGACGAAATAATGCAGGTCGTCGCCGAGTTCGACGGGCTGCAGGAATTGCTGGTCGTACGAAACGGCGACATTGCCCGGGAAGCCGTGCCGCGTCAGGATGTCCAGCACTTCATAGGGCCGCTCTTTCGCTGACCCGGGCGGGTATTGCCGCGATATGCTCGGCAGGCACCAGCCTTGCACCATCGCAGGTGGTGACACGATGTCGCGATGCCCGGCGGAGCGCGCGAACTCGGCGTCGGAGAAAAATGGATTCCTGTCGCCGAAGGCTACAACCCATTGCCAGATCATCGCTGCGCTGACAGGGTGCCAGCTCAGGTAAGGCCCATAGCGTCTGCCGATAACGGCTTGCACCGCGGCCATGGCCGACGTGTCTTGCTTATTCATGAACGACTCTCGATTGATGGAAAAGTTGATTCAGGATCGGTCCTGGCGCAGCAGTGGCTTCGCATTTTCTCTATAGGCCTTTGGCGTCATGCCGGTCCATGAACGGAAGGAGCGAACAAAGGAACTCGTGTCGGCAAAGCCGACATGCTCGCTGATGTCACTAATCTTTGAGTCGCCGACACACAGCATTTCGATCGAAATTTCGCGGCGCGACTCGTCTTTTATTTTCTGGTAGCTCGTTCCCTCGGCGAGTAAGTGTCGGCGCAGGCTCGACGAGGACATGTGCATATTGCTGGCCATGTCCTCGAAGCTCGGTACGCCCGCCCTGAAGTCCGTTCCGAGTAACGACCGAATTGCTGCGCTGGTGCTGACGACCTTATTGTCCGATGACCAGAGTTGATACGGCCCGGTATCCAGAAACTCTTCGAGCGATCGACTGTCGTGAACAATGCGGTAGTCAAGGTATTTTCTGGAGAACTCAATCGAAGTTTCGTCCGTTTCGAAGAGCACAGGGCATTGGTACAGATTTTTCATTCTGCGACGATAGACGGGCGACAACGGAGCGCCGCTGACAGAGACTTGCTTGAGTTCAATGCCGCGGCCGATCAACCAGCCACACAGCCCAAACCAGGTTTCGATTCCCGAGGATCTCGCCATCGACTCACATTCATCGAGTGTCCAGTTGCTGGGAGCGAACGCGTTATGCTGTTTGCTTTCGTCGACCGTGTAGGTGAGGCGGGCTATCTGAGATCCATTCGACTGGAGCTCAACCCGGTGGCCTATGATCGGAAACAGCAACGCATCGAATCGCTCTGCGCGCTGCAGCGCATCTAACAGCGTTTTGGCGCTGATCATGCAATAGCACATCATCCTGAATGCCTCGCCACCTATGCCGGCCGCCCATGGAATCAGCCTGTTGTCGTTTTGCAATCGGACAACAGTCTCTTTGTAGATCAACGCGTAATACAAACTGGGGATCGAGTCATCAGGCATCGCGTCGAGAATTTCGGTCATCTCGAGGCCAATGCTGTCCGCGATATCGACTGGATCAAGACCCAGGTTTTTCACGTAGGCGAGCAGCCTGTGGATTTTTCGTACCGGCAGCCGGGTATCATCCACCTCAGCCGTGTTGATTGATTCCGTCGCGACCAAGGCTAAACCATCCGGTTGGGCTGAGAAGACAATCATTATGACGATTGATATTCTATTCTATTCTATTGTATAGGATATGTGTTTAGCTACTAGCCAGGCCCGGACCTGGCGGAGAATCAGACGTGAACGAACTCCTGGAAATCGAGAAGATCAAACAGCTCAAGGCCCGCTATTTCAGGGCGTTGGACACAAACGACTGGCAGTCATTCTCAGACTGTCTGTCCACAGACTGTAGCGCAGACTACGGCGATGGCGAATACAGCTTCGGGAATCGCGAGGAGATTGTCGACTTCATGTCAACCAACATGTCGGCGGATACTTTTCTATCGATGCACAATGGCCACCATCCGGAAATCGGTGTCGCGAGCGACGGGGCGAGTGCGACCGGAGTGTGGTATCTGCAGGATATGATCCTTGATCTAAGCAACAACGTGCGCCTGTACGGAACGGGCATCTACAACGACAAATACGTCAAATCAGGCGACGACTGGAAAATAAGCTATACCGCTTATGCGCGTATTTTCGAATGTGTCGAGCCGCTTGGCGAACACCACAACGTCATAAAAAACATATTCACCAAAGGTGCCAACGCGGACTAGAGCAGGTACGGGATTACCGCTTTGCGCTCTTTCGGATAGTCCTCGAAGTTCTTGTGGAACCACTTGTGGGTGTACAGTGCGCGTGGCACGAGGTTGGCAATCGTAATCGCCAGCACAAACAACGCGCCCAGGTTCCACGTCATGACCGCAATGCCGATAAAGGATGTGATTTCACCCAGGTACTGCGGACACGTAACGAACCTGAAGCCGCCTCCGTACGGAATCTTGTAACGCGGCTCATCGGGCGAAGGAGTTTTTGAGCGCAGATTCCTTAGGATTGAGTCCGAGCGAATATTCAGCGTAAAGCCAAACAGGTAAATCGCGAGACCGATCAAAAAGCGCGGGTCGCTGAACCATGCTATGAAAAAGTGATCGCCGAGTTCCGATATATACGCGGCATTGAAATAACCATGCAAACTCAGCGACACCCAGCCAAGCAGAATGACGCTGATGTCAAAGGACGACTTCGAGCCGGGCTGCACGCGCATCAATAACGGTGTTATCAGCGCGCGATTCGAGTAATGCATGATCCAGATTGCAAGGAAGAACAGGGGAACGGGTTCGAGGGCATTCTTGCCCATAAAAAATATAATCGGGAAGACCAGTAACCCCGGCAGCTCCATGACTACCCAGCCGACCTTGGAGCTGAACTTGAGGCCTTTGCCCTTCACGCCAAATCGGCCGCCGTACTGTGCTGTGCCGAAAAAGCTGGTCAACAGGATGACGAGCGCAAACGCGAAGCCAATTAGCAGCAGCGTGTCGTAGAACGTATTGCCGGTATACCATTGCATCGCTTCGTCCCCTTGATATTCAGTAAGTTATGAATCCCTCAGTTTATTGCCGTGGCGCTAAAATAGCCTAAATCAGGATCTCATCACAGCGCGAAAACCGTCAAGTTGGCGTGCCAAATCTGCCGCGGTGTCGAAAATCGAGGACATACAGGGTCGTCGTTGGTCAAGCTTATTGCTGGACTTTATTGCTAATCAATTCGGCCTGATCGGTGGTTCTGGCGCTTAGGCGTGCATGGTACGGTTTGGACAGGTCTGGTTGAAACGGGTGTCATCAGGACACCAGGAGCATGTTTGTGAGTCAGATAGACTTCAAGGATCAACAGGGGCTGGAAGCGATGGTCAGCGATGACTTCAGTGACTGGAGCAAGCCCGTGACGATCACTCAGCAGATGATTAACGACTTCGCCGAGCTGAGTGGCGACGACTTCTGGATTCACGTCGACATTGAACGGTGTGCCACCGAAAGCCCGTTCAAATCGACGATCGCGCACGGATTCCTGATCCTCTCGCTGATCTCGAGGATGCCGTGCGGCATCAATATCGTGGACGGCGTCACGGGTTACAACCACATGCTGAATTACGGTTCCGACAAACTGCGTTTTCTCAATGCCGTGCCGGTCGACAGCGATATACACGCGCGTTGCCGGGTCGCAGACGTTTCCGTATCGGAGCACAAAACAAAAGTGACGACGGAGATTCATGTACACGTCGTCGGACAGGACAGGCCGGCACTCGTTGTCGAGCTGGCATTCGTATTCATGTAGCGCAGGAACTGGAGCAATACTCATGAGAGAAGCAGTTATCGTCGAAGCCGTTCGCACACCCATCGCGCGCGGCAAGCCAATCGTTGGAGACCTGAACGGCTTTCACGCAGCAGAGCTCCTGGCGCTCTCCTACCGGGAACTGGTCAATCGTTCGGGGATAGACTATGCCGACGTTGAATATCTCGCCGGTGGCTGTGTGACGCAGGCTGGTGAACAGTCGAGCAACGTGACGCGCACGGCATGGTTATCGATGGGCGAGGACTACACGGTGGGCGGCACGACGCTCGATACCCAGTGTGGTTCGGCGCAGGCCGCGAACCATATGATTTCGTCCATGATCAGGACCAACAGTTTCGATGTCGGTATCGCTGCGGGCGTCGAGTCGATGAGCCGGGTTCATATGGGCGCGAATGTAATGAATGGCCCCGGTTTTTATCAACCAGAGAACTGGCCGTGGGACAGTGTGCCAGACCAGTTTGCGAGCGCCGAGCGCCTGGCTGAGAAACGCGGCATCACGCGCGAGATGGCTGATGCGTTTGCCTGCGAATCCCAGCGGCGTGCCAAGAACGCGTGGCAAGAAGGCCGTTTCGATCGCGAAGTGTTTTCGGTAGAGGCACCGATCATTGGAGAGGATGGCAAAGCAACAGGCGATGTCAAAATCGCTACCCGTGACCAGGGCCTGCGCGATACGACTTTGGACGGTTTGTCGCAGCTTAAAGCGATCCGCGAGGGCGGCATCCACACGCCGGGGAACTCGTCGCAAGTATCAGATGGTTCCGCCGCAGTCCTCTGGATGAGCGCGGAAGAGGCGAACAAAAGCGGCCTGAAACCACGCGCGCGCATCGTGACCGACTGCATCGTTGGCACCGATCCTTTCTATCTCCTTGACGGTCCCGTCGACGCAACGGAACGTTTATTTAAGCGCTCCGGCATGACCAAGAACGATATCGACCTTTTTGAGGTTAACGAAGCCTTTGCCGCGGTCGTTCTGTCATGGGCGCATGTCTATGACATCGACATGGACAAGGTTAATGTCAATGGCGGCGCGATCGCCCTCGGACACCCCGTGGGGTCGACCGGTGCGCGCTTGATCTGTACGGCTCTGCACGAGCTTGAGCGCACTGACAAGTCGACGGCGTTGATATCCATGTGCTGCGGATCTGCTATTGGCACGGGCACAATTATTGAGCGGCTTTGACAGGAGATTCTGATGAGTGAGCTGGACGGAAAAGTCGCGATAGTAACCGGTGCGGGCCGCGGGCTGGGGCGTGAAGAGGCAATGGACCTTGCGGCGCATGGCGCGCGCGTGGTTGTCAATGATATAGATCTTCCCGATGCAAAAGAGGCAGCAGAGCAGACGGTCGAGGACATCAAAGCGTCGGGCGGCGAGGCTATTCTCGTACTTGGTGACTGCGCCAGCACCGAAGACGCCCAGCAGTTGTTCAAGACGACGCTGGAGACCTACGGTGACATGAACATCATGATCAACAATGCGGGCTTCCTGCGCGACAAGACTATTTTTAGTATGAGCGACGAGGAATTCGACAGCGTCGTGCGTGTTCACTTGCGCGGACACTTCGTCAACATGCGTAATGCAACTGCTTATTGGCGTGGCAAGGCCAAAGCCGGTGAGCAGGTTTACGGTCGACTTATTAGTACGTCGTCGGAAGCTGCGATTTACGGATCCGCAGGCCAGCCGAACTACGCGGCGGCCAAGTCCGGCATCGTAGCGATGACCATGGGTGCGGCGCAGCTAATGATCAAGTACGGCATTACGTGCAACGTCATAATGCCGCGAGCATTGACGGACATGACCATGCAGGGACCGACGGCCGCGATGTTCAAAGCACCGGAAGAGGGATTCCACCAGTTCGATCCGGCCAACGTCGCACCGCTCGTCACCTACCTGAGTTCGCCGCGGGCAGGGCACATCGCCGGTGAAGTGTTTATCGCCTGGGGCAACCAGGTGTCGGTCGTGAAACGCCCGGAACCGCGCGAACCGCATGTCAATCCGGAAGGCGGGACGAAATGGACACTGGACACTCTGGACGAGAGCTTGTCCACATTCTTCGATGAGAGCCACGTGCCGGTTCGTGACGGGTTTTCGCTACCGATAGGCTAATACTGCCATGAGCGACCTGGACCAATTTCGATCAGAAACCCGGCAATGGCTGGAAGCCAATTGCCCCGAATCGATGCGAACGGTAGGACGACGCGAAGACATGGTCGTGCCTGGCCGCGACCAGAGGTTTCCCAGCGAGGACGCCAAGATCTGGTTCGAGCGCATGCGCGACAAAGGCTGGACGTGTCCCGAGTTTCCGACTGAATACGGTGGTGGTGGCCTGGATACGGCACAAGCCAAGGCGCTCAGAGAGGAGATGCTCAAATTGCGCTGTCGGGCACCGCTCACCGACATTGGTATCGCGATGCTTGGCCCCGCGTTGCTCGAATTTGGTGACGAGGCGCAAAAAGCCGAGCACATTCCGAAGATTGTTCGCGGCGAGATTCGCTGGTGCCAGGGATACAGTGAACCGGGCGCCGGTTCGGATCTTGCCAGTCTGCAATGCCGGGCTGAGGACAAAGGCGATCATTATCTTGTCAACGGCACCAAGATCTGGACATCGTTCGCGACCGAAGCCGACTGGATGTTTTGTCTCGTGCGCACCGATCCGGAGGTACCCAAGCACGACGGCATCAGCTTCCTGCTTATCGATATGGAGACGCCGGGCGTTACGGTAACGCCGATTCAGCTGATCAGTGGTGATTCAGAGTTCTGCCAGGTATTTTTCGAAGACGTCGAGGTTCCGGCAGAAAACCTCGTGCACGGCGCCAACAAAGGATGGACTGTTGCCAAGGGACTCCTAAAGCACGAGCGCAAGATGATCGCCGAGTTGAGCCAGGATTTTATCGGCGGCACCTTGACGCTTCGGCAGGCCGCGGCCGACTACCTAGGTGACAACGCAGAGGGAAAACTGAAAGAACCTGGACTTCGCGCGGCGATTACCCGCCACGAGATGAATATGCGGGCTATCGGTTTGACGGCTCATCGAAGCCACCTGGAAGGTCTGGCCGGACAGTCGGACGCCCGCATCCCGATGATTATGAAATACGTTAGTACGACCGAGTTTCAGGCTAAAGACGAACTAATGGCCGAGTTGCTCGGCTATCGTGGTCTCGGTTGGGATGATGTCTATTTCGACGAAGAGGAACTCAAGTCGAGCAGGTCACTGCTGTTCAACAAGTCGTTAACAATCGCCGGCGGCACCAACGAGGTGCAACTCAATATCATCGCCAAACGCGCGTTGAACCTCCCGAGTCACTAGAGGTATTGGAATGGCGCTTGTCCTGACGGAAGATCAGCAGATACTCAAAGAGGCGGCGAAGGGCTTCATCGCTGATACGGCGCCGGCCAGTGAGTTTCGCAAACTTCGTGATGCTGGTGAGGGTCACAACGCCGAACTCTGGCAGCAGATGGCGGAACTTGGCTGGTCTGCTGTAGCGGTACCCGAAGCCTACGATGGCCTGGAATTTGGCATCACAGGCCTGGGCCTTATCGCGATCGAGGCGGGAAGGCACCTGGTTGCGTCTCCATTGCTCACGACCGCTGCGATCGGCGTTTCGGCGTTGGTCCTAGGTGACAGCGAGGAGATACGGCAACGGATACTGCCGACGGTAGCCACGGGGCAGACACTCGTCGCGCTGGCCATCGATGAAAACAACCACCACGATCCACTTTATACCAGCATGTCCGCGAAGCCGGTCGAAAGCGGTGGCTACGTGCTGGATGGCAACAAGGTTTTTGTCGCGGAGGGCAACTACGCGGACTACTATGTCGTTGTCGCGCGCGAGAATGGCGATAGTTCAGGCGATTTTGTTTTGTTGCTGGTGGACGCTAACGCGGCCGGCCTGAGAAAAACGACCGTAAAGCTCATGGACAGCCGCGACTACGCCAACCTCGAGTTTTCAGGTGTTGTTGTGCCTGAGGCGGATGTTCTGGCCAAGGGCGAGGCAGCGGAAGCGGTGGTGCAGAATATTGCCGACGTTGCGACGGTCATGGCAGCGTGCGAATTGTATGGCTGCGCACAGCAGACCTTCGAGCACACCATCCAATACCTTACCGAACGAGAGCAATTCGGCCAGGTGATCGGTTCGTTCCAGGCATTGCAGCATCGCGCCGCCCACGCTTTCGCGCAGCTGCAGCTTTTGAAGTCAGTCATTCTCGATGCACTTGATGCGGCTGAGAACAGTCGAGCAGATCTTGCCATCGCTGCCAGTCATTCAAAGGCGCTGGCGAATGACACGGCGCAGTTGATAACGAACGAAGCGATACAGATGCATGGCGGAATCGGCTTGACGGATGAGCTTGATATTGGTTTATATTTCAAAAGGGTACGAGTACTTCGTAATACTTTTGGCAACACTAGCTACCACCGACGCCGCTTCGCGCGCTTGAGTGGCTACTAGGGTCCTGTAGTCTCCGGACAGATGGAAAAAGTCGTCTACGCGTTGTCTTTGGGGGGCGCTGATTCACAACAAGGATTCTCGAATCGACTCATAGGCGAACTCGGTCACAGGTTGATG
>Ga0255052_10000814_pt1 | contig 24529 bp, 23 predicted proteins | sample JV7_2_21_MG_FD_188632 | JGI IMG/M metagenome (GOLD analysis project Ga0255052, IMG submission 188632) | Seawater microbial communities from Jervis Inlet, British Columbia, Canada - JV7_2_21 | ecosystem: Environmental > Aquatic > Marine > Inlet | place: Canada: British Columbia | collected... | reverse complement strand
ATCTGGAGCGCCAGGCGAAGCCTGGTCAATCTTGCTGGATGAAAGGAGTCAGCCATGTGAATTGCTCGTTCGCACATGTAGCCGAGGAAGCGACGTGGTAGGAGTAACCCAGGCGTCGGAGCCTTCCGAGGCGAAGGCGTGAGCCGTAGTAAAGCGAACCTGATTCGGCCTCGTTACGCAAAATTGTGGGCGGCCAAGCTCCCAGATATGTGGAAGCCTGTCACCGATGGTGAAGGAAACGAGCAGCAGCCATCGGGCCTGCCGGGGTGGTTGAGGGCGGCGCGCGCCGAAAGATTGATCGAGGAACCTGGGAGGTCCTGCTGGGTGGGATGGGACCCAACGCTCAGTCCGAAAACATAAGGGCTGGGAGGCGCAGCAGGGAGTCGGCGGGGCTGAAAGTAGCGGGGAAGCGGGGTAATGCCTGTGGAGCCAAGCGGCCCTACCGCACACATGCTGATGCGAGAAGAAGGGAGAGCCGCTTGGGTCGGAAAGACCACACTACGGAAGATGCGGACCTGAAGCCGGACCTCGTCCCTGAATGGGGCGAGCGGCGGAAGTGTTCGGAGAAACTCTCTCTTTTGAGGCAGAAGCTCTACCAAAAGGCCAAGCGAGAGCCGAAGTTTCGGTTTTACGCGGTGTATGACCGGATCTTCTGGAAAGACGTGCTTTGGGCCGCATGGGAGCAGGTGCGCCGCAACAAGGGTGCACCCGGGGTCGATGGAGTGACGATCGACCAAATCGTCAGCTCGGAGGGAGGCCCCCAGCGACTCGTGGACGAGCTTCATGAGGAGCTGCGTAGCAAGACCTATCGGCCCCAGGCGGTGCGACGTGTGTACATCCCGAAGCCGGATGGCCGGGAACGCCCGCTGGGGATACCAACGGTGCGCGACCGGGTGGTCCAGACGGCAGCTCTGCTGATCCTGGAGCCGATCTTCGAGGCGGACTTTATGGATTGTTCATACGGTTTTCGCCCTGGACGATCGGCACACCAGGCACTGGCGGCTATCCGCGACCATATCAAGTCCGGACGCGGGGAGATATACGACGCAGACCTACAGGGGTACTTTGATTCCATTCCACACGACAAGCTCATGGCGGCGCTACGCATGCGGGTAGTGGACCGATCGGTCCTCAAGCTCATTCGCATGTGGCTGGAGGCGCCAATTGTCGATGACCGGGAAGGTGGACCGCCACGGCGGAGCAAGAAGGGCACGCCACAGGGCGGGGTCATCTCGCCGCTTTTGGCGAATGTTTACCTTCACTGGTTCGACAAGGTATTCCATGGCAAGAACGGGCCGGCGCGATTTGCCGGTGCGCGTCTGGTGCGATACGCGGACGACTTCGTCGTCCTCGCGCGATACCAGGGGCACGAGCTCGTAGCATGGATTGAGCAGACTCTGGAGGAATGGATGGGGCTGAAGGTCAACCGCGACAAGACGCGGATCGTTGACCTGAAGGAGAAGGGAGCGCGAGTCGACTTCCTGGGATACTCGTTCAGATTCGACCTCGACCTCAAAGGCCGGGATCATTGCTACCTGAACGTCTTCCCGTCGAAGAAGTCTCTCGCCCGGGAACGCGAGCGGCTGCGACAGATGACGAGCCCTCGCGTGTGCTTCATGCCAATCCCGGCCCTGATCCGGGGATTGAACCGCCACCTTGACGGCTGGTCGAACTACTTCAGCTTCGGATACCCCCGAATGGCGATGCGTCAGATCAACTCGTATACACGGAAGCGTCTGTCCAAGCACCTCAAACGGCGGAGCCAGCGACCCTTTCGCCCTCCTGAAGGGGTGAGCCTCTACAGGCACCTGTCCGATCTTGGACTCACATACCTGTGAAGCTCACGGCCGACTCATCGTGCATGCCTGCGGTGAAGTGTGCGGGAACGCCGGATGCGGGAGAACCGCACGTCCGGTGTGACGAGGGAGGGGGTCGCGGGCCTTAGTGGCCCGTCCCCTCTACTCTACCGGGAAAGTTTTGGAACCTTCCGGCAGGACTGGTTTCCCATTGGCGGAATGACTCACCTTTCTGCAGCATCGAGCATCGAGTATCGAGCATCGAGTATCGCGAATCGGGGCGGTCGGGTGGATAATGGCTTCGTGAGTTCCGCCGATCATCTCCTCGCCATCGATTTCGGCACCCAGAGCGTGCGTGCCCTGCTCTTCGACCCGCAAGGCGGTCTGGTGGCAAAAAACCGGGTTGAAGTCGAACCCTACTTCTCCGACCGTCCGGGATGGGCCGAGCAGGACCCCCTCTACATGTGGCGTTCGCTGTGCGAGGCCTGCCAGGGTCTGTGGGATCAGAGCCCGGTCGCGAAGGAGTCGGTGGCGGGCGTAGCACTCACCACTCAGCGGGCGACGATGATCAACGTCGATGCGGACGGCGAGCCCATGCGCCCCGCCATCATCTGGCTCGACCAGCGGCGGACCGAGGGGTTGCCTCAGGTTGGTGGTCTGTGGGGCCTGGCCTTCCGGGCGGTGCGTATGCGCCAGACCGTGGGCCACTTCCAGGCTGAGGCAGAAGCCAACTGGTTGCAGCGCCACCAGAGGGAGATCTGGGATCGGACCCACAAGTATCTCTTCCTTTCCGGCTTTCTGGCTCACCGCCTCAGCGGCCGCTTTGTCGATTCGGTGGGCTGCCAGGTCGGCTATGTCCCCTTCGACTACCGTCGGCTTCGATGGGCCGGTCCACGAGACTGGAAGTGGCAGGCGATTCCGGTCGATCGCGAGCTCCTGCCTGAGCTCGTGCCACCCGGTGAGCAGATGGGTGAGATCACGCGGGCGGCTGCCGGAGCGACGGGCATCCCTGTGGGCACCCCCCTGATCGCCGGTGCCGCCGACAAGGCGTGCGAGGCCCTCGGCGCGGGCTGCCTCGAGCCCAACGTCGCCTGTCTGAGCTACGGCACCAGCGCGACCATCAACACCACCCACCAAAAGTATGTCGAGCCGGTGCCCATGCTGCCGCCCTTCCCGGCGGCGGTGCCGAACGCCTACAGCCTCGAGGTGCAGATCTACCGCGGCTACTGGATGGTGTCGTGGTTCAAACGGGAGTTTGGTCTTCGCGAGATGCGGATCGCCGAAAAGCGCGGGATCGAACCGGAGGAGCTGTTTGACGAGCTCGTCGCCGCCGTCCCGCCGGGGTCCATGGGTCTGGTGCTACAGCCCTACTGGTCGCCCGGGGTCAAGGTCCCGGGGCCGGAAGCCAAAGGGGCCGTGATCGGTTTCGGCGATGTCCACACCCGAGCCCACTTCTACCGCGCCATCCTTGAAGGATTGGCCTATGCCCTGCGTGAGGGTGGCGAGCGCTGTAAGCGGCGCAGCGGAGTCCCGTTGTCCGAGATTCGGGTGGCCGGTGGCGGCTCGCGGAGCGATGCCGCGATGCAGATCACCGCGGACATCTTTGGCATGCCCGCCTCTCGCCCGCACGTCTACGAGGCCTCGGGTCTGGGTGCCGCCATCGATGCTGCGGTGGGTGTGGGCGTGCATCCCGACTTTGCCACCGCGGTGAAAGAAATGACCCACGTCGGCGACACCTTCGATCCCGAACCCAAGAACCGCGAGATCTACGATGGGCTCTACCGCGAGGTCTACCTCAAGATGTACCGGCGCCTGCAACCCATGTATCAGAAGATCCGCGCGATTACCGGTTATCCCCCGTAAAATTTAAGCAGAGCAGCGGGGGAGCCCGCCCCTCGCCCCTTCAACTTCAAGCCGCAAAGTGGACGCAGCGGTGTATTTGGTTTGAGGCTTGAGGAATGCTGGAAGTACGAATCTCTCTCCACTTGGACCGAGGTGTCAAGCATCGTCCGTACCGAGAGCCGAAAGATCACCTCTCCCCTGGCAAAACCATGCAACTCCCACGAAAATCGCCCCGCCGACCGAGCCGAGCAGAAGATCGAGGAGCGTGTCCTCCAATCCCTTTTGAGTGTTGGTACCGAGATACCTGTCAGACAAATACTCCGCGAACTCCCAGAGAAGTGCGCTCGCCGCCGTCGATGTCAAGGTAAGCGCTGCAATCGCGTTGCTGTTGGGCCGCCCGAAGGTGCCGGAACGAGCACTGATGGAATAGGCAGTCCAGAGAAAGAACGCGACAGCCAATCCTCCAAGGAGATGCATCGGAACATCGAGGGGAGGAAACGCCGCGTAGGCGCCAAAGCCGTGCCACAGGATCATGTGCGCCACGAACACTATGGTGGGGGCCCAGCCTGCTCTCCAAAGAGATTCGACAAGTACATTCATGACGTCAGCGGATCTTCCAAATGCCAATACCAGCTTAGCCTCTCCGAAATCAGCGGACCGCCCCGCGCGCAGCCCGGGACCGGCTCAGAAGTCCAGGGCATCAGCTACCGCATGTTGATTACCGATGCAATCGATTGATTTCATTGTGTTTAAGTGCCGTTGGCGCATTTTCGCGTATTGGGATGTTCTCCTGATGACCCTGACTGAGGAGGGTCGAGGGTGCAAAGGGGAGATCCTGAAGATGGGGAGGTCCACACCCCCGCCCAGATGTTGACGCTCGTCCCAGGTATCATCGCTTCATGAGGGCCTTTCCAGAATGAGCCGGGAAACCATGCGTGCAACCGCCGTTGCCCACCCGAACATCGCCCTGATCAAGTACTGGGGCAAGAGCGATGTCGAGCAAAACATCCCGGCGGTGGGGTCGCTGTCGATCACGCTCGATGGGCTGACCACAACGACTTCCGTTTCCTTCGATTCAGACTTCGAAGAGGACGAGTTCCTTCTTGGTGGACGCGCGGCGCCGAAGATGGCCAGCCGGGTGACCCGCTGTCTCGATCTGGTGCGGGAGCGCGTCGACGTCCAGACCCGGGCGAGGGTGGAAAGCGACAACGATTTTCCGACCGCTGCCGGTCTCGCCTCGTCGGCGTCGGGATTCGCGGCCCTGGTGACCGCGGCTGACGCGGCATTGGGTGCGGCCATCCCTCGGGTCGAGCTCGCCGACCTGGCGCGTCGTGCGTCGGGCTCGGCCGCCCGGTCGCTGTTCGGCGGTTTTGTCGAGCTGAGTCTGACCCCGGACGGCCCCCGATCGACCGAAACCCGACAGATCCTCGGGCCGTCCGACTGGCCGCTCCGAGTGGTCGTGGCGGTGACCGAAGCCGGGCCCAAGGAGATCGGCTCCACCGAGGGCATGGTCCGCACCGAACGCACCTCTCCGTACTACGAGGGCTGGGTGAAGTCGTCAGAGGAAGATCTTACCGAGGCCCGGAGCGCGATCGCTCGGCGCGACTTCGATGCGCTCGCTGAGGTCAGCGAATCGAGCTGCCTCAAGATGCACGCGGTCATGATGTCCGCTCGGCCGGGGCTCGTGTACTGGAACGGGGCGACTGTGGAGTGCATCCGGAGGGTGCGGAAGTTGCGCGCCGACGGTGCGCCGGTCTTCTTCACGGTCGACGCCGGTCCCCAGGTCAAGGCGGTCTGTGCGTCAGAAGCATTCGATCGAGTGGCCGCCGAGCTGGCGGCGATCGAGGGCGTACAACAGGTGCTGGCGAGCGGGCTCGGCGAAGGCGCCCGGGTGGTGTGAGGCGGATGGACCGGATTGAGGTTTCAGCTCCCGGGAAACTGGTTCTTTTTGGAGAGTACGCCGTTCTCTTCGGGGCGCCCGCCGCGGTTGCGGCGGTCGATCGACGGGCGGTTGTCACGCTGCGCCCGTTTGCGGGTGACGGTTGGGAGATCGCAGCGCCCGGTCTCGTGCCGCAACCGGCACGGCTTGATGTGGGCCCCGGCAACTCCGTGCGATGGCACGACGAGAAGCTGGGCCGCGGCGCATTCGGTCTGGTTGACAAGCTGCTGCGGGGGATCGGGGAGTCCGGTTCGATCGACTTCGTGACCCTGTCTCCGCTCGCGGCGACCCTCGATACGAGAGCATTTTTTGAATCCACAGTCGGCGAGGGATCCAAGCTCGGGCTTGGCTCGAGCGCCGCCCTGACAGTCGCTCTCGCATCCGCGCTCGAGGTCTGGGCCGGTGGTGGGCCGACCGCAGAAACGGAGGGACGTCTCCAGGAATTGGTGGACCTCCACCGAGGGGTTCAGGGAGGGACGGGTTCCGGGATCGACGTTGCGGCGAGCTTTCTCGGGGGCGTCATCCGATTCCAGCTTGCCGCCGATGGATCGGTGGTGCAAGCGGCCTCTTTGGTCCTGCCGGAGAGCCTCCGGATGGTCTTCGTGTGGACCGGATGCGCCGCCAGCACCGGAGATTTCCTGGGGCGACTCCAAACCCGCCGCGAGGAGGTTCCCAAGGAGGTCAATCCCGTCCTTGACGAGCTCGGCGCTGTTTCGGCGGTCGGTATCGGCGCCCTCGCCAATGGCGATGCCGAGGGATTCCTCGAAGCGGTCGATGCCTTCTGGAAGGCTCTCGATCAGCTCGGCATCCTGATCGGGATGCCGATTCTCTCTGACGAACACCACACCATTCGGCGAATTGCAGTCGACTGCGGTGTCTGCTACAAACCGAGCGGTGCGGGTGGCGGTGATTTTGGAATCGGTTTCACCACCGACGAAGACGCGGCAGCCGAGTTGAGAAGCCGTGCCGAGGCGAGCGGCTTCCATGTCCTGGATTTAGGCATTGAGCGGTCCGGTCTCTTGAGATCCTCGGTGTGATCCACAATCTCCGCAGGCTCGTTGCGTATCTGGCCGGAAAATCGGATGAGGTCCAGGATCTCGATCTCAAGGATCTCTTGATGGCCAAGGTCATCCTCGATATCCACCGAACGCGTGTGCGCAAGGAACTTCTGTTTCTTCCCCTTGGCTACCTCAAACCGATCCACACCCTCGACCGCCAGAACGCGATTCGGGCTACCGAGGCGAGGGTCGAGGCTCTCGGGCCGCATCGCGAGCAACTCCTTGCGGCGGGAAGGCTCACCTACGCGGACCTCGCTGAGGTTCTGCCCTCGGTGTCCTGGATCAAAATCGTTCGCGAGAATGACCAGTCATATCTCACGTACGAGGGGAATGGCCGCCTCGCCGCTCTGCATCAGGTTTTTGGGCCCGAATCGGATCTCGAAGTCGAGGTCGAGCTCTACCACTTCCGAAAATCGAAGAAGATCGTGCGCCGGTTGAATCGTCTTCGCCGGCTGAACGGCCTTCTTCCAGAGGCCTGAACCTGATTTTGGCGCCTAGTTCGTGACCGATCGGGTGGTAACGGTGTACCCTCTAGGCAACCCTACGAGGAGGGAATCATGAAGGTCGAGAAACCCAACAGGGTCAGCCGCAGCTTCACGCAACAATTGGGTTCGTCACCGGCGGCGGTCTTTGAGCTGCTGTGCCCGGTACGCGAGGCCGAGTGGGTCAACGACTGGAGACCGAAGCTGGTGCTGACGGACTCGGGCCATGCCGAACCGGGCTGCATCTTCATCACACCGGGGATACCCGAAGACGCCCTGTGGTTGATGACCGAATACGATCCCGACGCCTTCCGGCTCGAGATCGTCAAAATGATTCCCGGGGTGGTGGTGGGGCGGATCACGATTTCCCTTACGGCGACCGGCGACGACGCTTGCACCGCCGAAATCACGTATGCCTACACTTCGATCTCCGACCATGGCGACCGGGCGCTGGAAGAGTTCACTGACGACCATTTCAAGGGTTTCATGGAGGTCTGGGAGAAGGAGCTCAACCACTTCCTGAGTACAGGCACCAAGTTTGAGATCCTGGAGTGAAACCCCTGCGCCTCACGGTGCTGCCGGGTGAGTTCTCGGTGTGGCGCCTCGCCGCGGATGCACCACTGCCTTCAATAAAGCCCGATCGCTTCCTCTCTATGACCCGAACCAACGACGAGCTATCGGTCGTATCGCTTTCGACGGACGTGCCTGAGGGGGTTATGGCAGAGACCGGCTGGCGGTGTCTGAAGGTCGAGGGTCCCTTGGCGTTCGAGATGACCGGTGTCCTTGCTGCCATCAGCGCACCGCTGGCGCACGCCGAAATCGCGATCTTTGTCGTTTCCACATACGACACCGATTACCTGCTGGTGAAGGCGGCGGATCTGGATCGAGCTTGTGCAACCCTGCGCGATGAGGGGTTTGTCGTCGACATGTTGAGCGAGTAAAGAGTTAAGGTCTTCTAAGAGGCGTTTGGCCGTACCGGTTCGGTTTTTACTCTTCACCATTAACTCTTAACTTTTTCGGAAGGGCGTCGACGCCCCTAACGAATCCCCGGTACCAGCAACAACAACCCAATCAGCAACAATGCTGCGCTGACAAGGCGGCGAAAGGTCGATTCCTCGATGCGCAGGTGGATGCGGTTGCCGATCAGCGCGCCGAGGATCACTGCCGGCAACACTGCCAGCGCCGACCACATCCGAGGTGCGGTGATGAGACCGAAGACCGCATACGAGGGCACCCTGACCGTGGTCATGAGCAGAAAGACCGCCATCAGATTGCCACGGAAGGCGGCCTTGTCGACACCCTCGAACTGGTAGTAGAGGATCAGCGGCGGGCCGCCGGTGCCGAAGAGGCCGGTGAGCACCCCTGAGATGACGCCGATCGGCCCTGCGACCCAGCGCGGCATCTGTCGTTCGCGGGTGTCCTTGATGAACAGAAAGATGGCACCGACGGCGACCAGAAAGACACCGAGAACGATGAGCAGGAAACGTGCGTCACCCCACCGGAGCAACGATGTACCGAGGGGGATCCCGAGGGCAACCCCGACGAAGATAACGAGCACCCCGCGCCACGAAATCCGCTGCCAGGAGGAACGCACGACCCAGAGTTCTGCGGGAAGGTTGACCAGCAGGAGGAGGACGACCGCGTCTTTAAGTTCGGGAAGCAGCAGGGCCATCGTGCCGACCGCTATGAGGCCGGCGCCAAAACCCAGCAGCACGTATACGGCCTCGGCCATCGCCAGGATCAGGCAGACGATGAGGAACTGGGGGAGGGTGTCGAAGATGGTTTCGATGCCGAACATCGCAGGGAAGTGTACCCTCTTCGTTGGAAAAGACGGAGTGAGGTGAATGGCGAAGCTCGAGCTCAATGCGGTCGTTCAACAACGGACCGAAGTCGCGCCGGGATTGATGGTGATCAGAGTCGTGCCCGAGGGGTGGGAGCTGCCCGAGTTCACCCCTGGGCAGTTCGCGGTCCTCGGTCTGCCACCGGAGGCGCCGCGCTGCGACCTTGCCGACCCCGACGAAGAGGAACACAAGCCGGGGGCCTTCATCCGCCGTGCCTACTCCATCGCCTCCTCTTCGGTTGCGCGCGAGAACCTCGAGCTCTATATAACCCTGGTGCGTTCGGGCGCGCTGACGCCGCGCCTCTTCGCGCTCGAGCCTGGAGACAGGTTGTGGCTGGGGCCAAAGATCACGGGTCGATTCACCCTCGACGACGCCCCGGAGGAGGCCGATCTGGTGCTGGTCGCCACCGGGACCGGGCTCGCACCGTACATGAGCATGCTCCGGACCATGCTTCCGCAGGGCGGCGAGCGGCGGATCGCCGTATTTCTCGGGGCACGGCACTCATGGGACCTCGGTTATCAGTCCGAGCTGATGACGATGGCCCGGCAGAATCCGTCCTTCACCTACCAGACGATCATCAGCCGGCCTGCCGAGGAGCCGGTGCCGTGGGGTGGGCCGGCCGGCTATGTGCACGACCTCTGGCAGGGCGCCCATCTCGAGCACGCCTGGGGATCCCGTCCGGAACCGGATTCTACCCGGATCTTTCTGTGCGGGAACCCGGCGATGATCGAGGACATGGTGACGATCCTCGGCGACGAGGGCTTCCGCGAGCACAGCCGCAAGGAGCCGGGCCACGTCTTCGTGGAAAGGTATTGGTAGCGCCACGCAGACATCGGCGAACCACGGGCGGGGATGAACCCCCGCCCCTACGGTAATTTTTGTAGGGGAGGGGTTTATCCCCTCCCTGTTGCGTTATGCCATCTCGATCAGCGCGGCGACTGTCTTTTCGATGCCCTCAGCGGCCTCCGAGATGTTCTGGGCCAGCATATAAGCCGGGCTGCTGACCAGCTTGCGGTCGCGGTCGACGACGAACTCGGTGACCGGACAGTCGACATGGGCGGCGCCCATCTTCGCCAGCGCTCCGGCGGTGTCAGCGTCGGTGCCGATGGTCAGCTCGGGTCCCTCGTCTCCGAGGACCTTGGCCAACAGCGCCGGGGCGATGCACACCGCCGCCACCGGCTTGCCCTGCTCGTGGACCGCGCGCACCAGGGCCGCGACCCCCGCGTCAACCTCGCAGTCCGGACCGTTGACCGCGAAATCGCAGAGGTTCTTGGCGGCGCCGAAACCACCGGGCAGGATCAGAGCGTCGAGCTCGTCGGCCGACACGTCGGTGACATCGCGGATCTCTCCGCGGGCGATGCGTGCCGATTCAACCAGCACATTGCGGCTGGCGCCTTCTTCCACCTCGCCGGTCAGGTGGTTGACGACGTGGAGCTGGTCGACGTTGGGCGCACACATCACCGCCTCGGCGCCGTTACGATCGATGGCCAGCAAAGTCACCACGGACTCGTGAATCTCGGCGCCGTCGTAGACGCCGCAACCGGAAAGGACCACACCAACCTTCTTGCCCATGGGAATGCCTCCTTCAGTTACTCTGCGTCGGCAATTGTACCGGTTCTCGAAGGCTTGGTCCGATCCCGTTCCCGACGGCCCGCCCATCCCACCCTCCGCCGAGGTTTTCTGAGAGAAGGGGGGTGTTTTTGGCCTGGCGCCAGAGTCACTACCGTTTCTTCAAGCCCCAAGCCTCAAGTCCCCGTGGTCTCATAGCCCATATCCCATAGCCATTGTCGGGATCGGGATCGGATATGTTATCTCCCGTCAAGGGAGTAGCCAATGATTGACCTCTACACCTGGTCGTCCCCCAACGGATCCAAAGTCCAGATCATGCTCGAGGAGACGGGTCTCGACTATGAGCTCCATCCCGTCAACCTGGGCGAAGGCGAACAGAACAAGTCCGACTACCTCGCCATTAACCCAAATGGCAAGATCCCGGCGATCGTCGATCGGGACGGGCCGGGGGGGGACGAGGTTACAGTCTTCGAGTCGGGAGCGATCCTGCTCTACCTGGCGGAGAAAAGTGGGAAATACCTGCCCGAGGACCCGGCAGGCCGGTGGCGAGTGACCTCGTGGCTGATGTTCCAGATGGCCGGGATCGGTCCCTCTCTCGCCCAGGCCGGCTACTTCCTGAACCGGGCGCCGGAGCCGGTGCCGCACGCGGTCGAAAGATCCATCAACGAGGCTGAACGCCTTTACGGTGTGGTCAATCGACGTCTCGCCGAGGCCGAGTTTCTCGCCGGCGACTACTCGATCGCTGATATTGCCTGCTACCCGTGGATGCGGAACCACCAGCGATTCGGTCTGGACATCGCGGACTACCCCAACGTAGGGCGCTGGCTCGAGACGATTGGCGCCCGTCCGGCCGTTCAGGGCGGGCTCGAGGTCCTATAGGCCTAGCGTCGTTGCGGCACAATCATCCTCGGCGGCGGATTTTCGCCGTGGATGTACTCCCACGGGCCATCGGCATGGCGCACGAGAACCGAGTAGTGGATTTCCTGATTCGGTTCGATGTCTTCGAAACTATTGTCCAACATGATGAGCGCAGAGCCCTTCTCCACTTTTAAGGCTGTGATGGACTTGCCAACCGCCCAGTCGCTTCCACCTGACACCAGCCGGAACCCGACCTCTGGGATGAGGATCCAGGCGGTGTGTTGCATGACTGTGAATCGGACACCTTCGCCGCGTCGCACTCTGACGGGTCCGATCTTCGCCCACTGGATTCCCTCCTTGTCCACGTCGACCTGGATCTCGTGGACGAGGCTCGGCTCTTCTTGATCTACCACTTCCGGTGCCTCCTTAGTTTGTTCCGGCTGTTCGGGGCAGGGTCGACACGCCGGTCCAGCGACCAGCACCGCCAACAGAACAGTTGCCACCACGATCGTAATTCGGAACGGGTTGCTCATTTCCACCTCCCGGCCCGGGCCCACCGGGCGTCGATTCACGGGATCCGTTTCTCGGAAATCTCTACTCTGCTCCCTCCTCCGAAGTTTCGGCGTAAGTTTCGGCTAGGCGACCGAAACGAGGGTCAGCACACAGGCCGTCAAAGGCGGCGTAGTCCTCGATCACTTGCAGCGGGTAGCCGGCCTGCAGGGAACGCTCGACCCACGCCAATGCCTCGCCGCGCTCGCCGAGGACCTCGAAGATCTCGGCGAGGGAGAACATCATGTCTGGGGCGGTCACCTCATCCAACGGCAGGCCGTCGATGATTTTCGTGGCCTCCGTTCGCTGGTCAAGCTGAAGTTCAAGCCCCGCGAGGTCGATGAGCAGACCGAGATTATCAGGGTCGGTTTCGAGGCGACGCGACACCCGATCGGCCGCATTTTGATAGGCCTCGCGAACATTCTCTGGCGCGCTGCCGTCGAATCGGCGGGCCTCGCCGAGGCCGAGCCAGACTATGTGGTCGGAGTCGTCCAGCTCGAGTGCCCGCTCGTAGAGTTTCGCCGCCTCGGCATATCGGGCGTCATAGAACTCGAGGGTGGCGAGGTTGTTGTAACCCTCGTAGCCGCTGCCGATGGCAACGCCTCGCTCGAGGTTTTCTCGGGCCTGGTCACGATCGCCGAGGTAGAAAAGAGCGCTGCCCAACCCCGTGTATCCGACGCTGCTTTCCGGCAGGAGTTTCACTACCTCACGGAAGTAGCCGGCCGCCTGCTTCCACTCGTGGCGATCATAGAAGAACTTGCCCAGGTCGTAGTATGTCTGCCAGTCCTCAGGTCCGGTCCGAATCGCGCGCTTCACCGCGGCGTCTGCCAGGTCCGGTTCACCGACCGCCTCGTATGCTTGGGCGAGGTACATGTAGGCTTCGAGTCCCAGGGGGTCGAGGGCGATTGCTCTTTGCAGATGCTCGATCGCGCCTTCGTACAGGGAATCCTGGAAATTGAATCGTCCGGCGGCGAATTGGGCTGCAGGGAGCTCGGGGGCGAGCGTCACCGCCCGCTGCGCATAACTCGCGCCATGCTCGAGCCAGATCGAGTCTCCCTTGAGAAGGTATCGCTGGTCACATGCGTCGGCGAGTTGAACCAACGCATCGGCATACTCGGGGTCGATTTCGAGGGCCTCTCGGTAGAGGCTCATGGCCCGGGTGAGATGGACCTCGGTGGGAGTCTTCCCGGCGTAACCTCGGGCTTCGAGGAAGAGCCCGGCAGCCTCCGCATTGCTGGTGCCGCCGGTCATCATCGCCTGACGCTCGGCAGCTCCGAACTCGACGTCTAGCATCTCTTCGAGGGCCGCAACGACCCGGTCTTGCAGTACGAAATCGGTCGTTCTGTCGGCGGTGATGGTTCGCGACCGAATCTGTCTCAGTCGTGTGGCGTCGACCAGCTCGATTGGAATGCGAATGCTGGCCTCCTCGCGCAGGACCGAACCGGTAACCACCAGATCAACGCCAAAGATCCGGTGGGCCATGTCGGCGCTGATGACGCGTTGGCCCCTGACCTCGCTCACCGGTACGACGGACAGGGACGTTTCGAATCGTCGCATCTCCGTCAGCTTCGCGGTGATGGTGTCGAGGAGACCGGCGCAGAGGAGGTCGGTTTCGGTATCCGTCCCCGGGCAGTTGAAGGGGAGGACCAGAAGGTGGCGTATCTGCGGCTGGTTGAAAGTTGGATAGAGGGTGGCCACGAGAACTACCGCTGCGAGTGCTGCCACCAGCGGTAGGACACGATGTTTGAACGTCCAACGTCGGCGAGCCCGGGCCGCAGATGGCAGGGTCTGGGTCACGATCTCGGCTGGCGTCGGGTCGCCACGAAAACGCTTGAGATCGGCCACCAGCTCGCCGGCCCCCTGGTAGCGATCCTGCGGTTGGCGTTTGAGGCAGCGCCGAATGATACGTTGCACCTCTGCCGGAACCTCTGGTCGCAAATTGTCGATGGGCGTTGGATCGGAGGTGGTGATGGCGAGGAGAATCGCCTGCTCGTGGTCGGCCGCAAACGCGCGCCGACCGGTCACCATCTCGTAGAGAACGGCACCCAGGGCCCACAGATCGCTGCGACCGTCGGCCTCATCTCCGGTTGCTTGCTCGGGTGACATGTAGGCCGGGGTGCCGATCACCGACCCCTTTCGGGTGACCGTCGCCTCGCCGGCGAGCTTGGCGAGCCCGAAGTCCACGACCTTGACCTGGTCGCGGTCGGTGATGAGGATATTGGCCGGTTTGATGTCGCGGTGAACGGTTCCGCCCTCGTGAGCGGCTTCGAGCGCCTCGGCGATCTGGATGGCGATACCGATCGCCTCATCGATCGGCATTGAGCCGCGCAGGATCCTCTCCTTGAGGGTCTCGCCCGGGCAGTAGGCCATGGCGATGAAAAGCTGCCCCTCCGGCGTCTCGCCGATATCAAAAACGGTGCAGATGTGAGGGTGGTCGAGGGTCGAGGCGGCGCGAGCCTCGCGGGTGAAGCGCTCGCGGAGGAGCGATTCCTGGCACCACTCCATGGGCAGGAATTTGAGCGCGACCGTGCGATCGAGGCGAGTGTCCTGGGCGCGGTAGACGATTCCCATGCCGCCGCCGCCGAGTCGTTCGAGGATCCTGTAGTGGGATACCGTCCGACCGATCACTCCGCCCCCTCTTGAATGTGCCTCTTTCGAGAAGCACCCCGCAACTACAGGAGGGACTGCCATTAGCCGCCACATTGCCCTCCTAGCGTTGTTCGGGTTCCTCGCGACATTGTACACAAGCGCCGCCCTCGCGACGAAACCCGGTGAGACATGCGGGCTGGCGGGCGTGTACCCTTGGTGCGATGCGGGAGTATCTCGTCAACGCCGACTTCGACCTCAGCCTGCGTCCGCACCGGACACTGAAGACTGTGGACGGCAGGGGGCAGCAGGCGTCGGAAATGCCCTTCCATCTGTTGCTCTGCGGTACCGAGGGTGACTCGGTGCTGGTCGACGCGGCGCCTGACGAGGATTTCCTGGCGTACCTCGGGAGGGCCGGTGTTCCCCGGCCCCGGACCAGCGTTCTGCCTGGGGTGACTCCGGGAGCACAGTTTATGCCTTTCGGGTGGAATGGAGAGGCCGCCGAGATCAACAGGTCCTACAACCACCCGGCGTCCCATCCACCTCTCGAGGTCGTCCAACGGGTCAACGGTCGGCGCTTCGCGGCCAAGCTCGAGCGGGAGCTTTTCGGCGTTGACGAGATCCTCGGTGTCTTCGATGCGCCGGACGAGATTGAGGCCCGTATTGCTTCCCGGCCTCCCGGGGAGGAGTGGCTGCTCAAATCCGAGCACGGCAACGCAGGCCTCGGCAACCGCCGCCTCCGGGCGTCCGTACTCAGCCGATCGGACCGCGAGGTGATGCGGCGCCTGCTTGAAGAGGACGTCTGTGTACTCCTCGAGAGGTGGCGACGAAGGGTCCTCGATATCTCCACCGTTTTCACTGTCAATGGCGGCGGGACTGTGGAGGACATGCACATCTACGAGGTAGTCGTCACCGCCGATGGGGCTTACATCGGGTCCATCTTCGACCAAGCTTCCGAATCCCTGGAACCGTGGCTGCCAGGCGTAACCGATGCCGCGCTGAAGGTCGCGAAGGGGCTTGACGAGGAGGGCTACTTCGGGCCCGTCTGCCTCGACCACTTTGTCTGGTCAGAAGGCGGTGAGCGCCGGCTGCGTCCGCTGGCCGACCTCAACGCCCGCCTCCAGGTGTCGGCGCCGGTGATCCGCCTGTGGCGGTCCTGGGGCAACGATCGGGTGGTTTACTGGCGTCTCTTTGCGGCCCGCAAGCTACGCCTTCCACCCGACTACCTCGAGCTCGAAACGGCCCTCGGTGGCGATGTTTTCGACGCCGGGAGCCGACGGGGAATCCTCGCGACGTCGCCCTTCCAGGTGGCGGGAAAAAGATTGCGACGCGTCGGAGTGCTGCTCGCCGGGGACAGCCGCGCCGAGGTCGAGGAGATGGACCGGAGATTGCGGGAGCGGTTCGAAAAGTGAGCCTCCACGTATTGGTGATCGTCGGACCAACCGCCTGCGGCAAGACCCGTCTCGGGGTCGAGGTAGCCCATCGCCTGGGCTCGGAAATCGTGTCAGCGGATTCGCGTCAGGTTTACCGTGGACTCGACATCGGCACCGGCAAGGACCTCGCCGAGTACGCCGAAGTTGAACCGCCCGTTCCCTACCACCTGATTGATGTCGCCGACCCCGAAGAGGTTTACACCCTCTTCCGCTACCAGCAGGACTGCTACCGCGTGTTGCGCGAGTTGGCGTCGCGAACCCCGTTTGCCGACCACTCTGTACCGGTGATCATGGTCGGTGGCAGCGGTCTGTACGTTGAGGCCGTCGTCCGTCAGTACCGCCTGGCCGATGTGCCGGCCAACGCCGAGTTGCGCATTCGCCTTGGGGATCGAGACCTTGAGCAACTTGTGGTCGACCTGAAGCAACGATGGCCGGATTTCGCCGTAGAAACAGATGTGACGAGCAAGCGGCGAGTGATCCGGGCATTCGAGATTGCCGAGTATGGCGAGACGCACCCGGTACGGTACGGTGAGCCCCCTGGTCTGTCTCTGAGTTTCACGGTTTTCGGAGTCGAGGTCACCCGAGAGGAGCTTCGACGCCGCATTGGTTTGCGATTGCGGGAGCGGCTCGAAGAGGGCATGGTGGAGGAGGTCCAGGGTTTGCTGGATCTCGGTCTTGGTCCGGCCCGTCTCGAGGATCTGGGTCTCGAGTACCGCGAGATCGCTTCGTATCTTCAGGGGAAGAAGTCACGAGAAGAAATGACCTCAGATCTCGAGACTGCTATCGGCCGTTTTGCAAAACGCCAGCAGACCTGGTTTCGCGGGATGGAGCGGCGCGGCACGCCGATCCAGTGGATCGAGGCGGATGATGTGGACTCTGTGATCAGCGCGTGGAGTGCGTCGACATGAGGCATTTTGCGTTGATTGCTGGAGATGTTGTCGAGAATCGACCGCAGCAGAAAGCTGGTGAGATATGCGGGTTAGTTGATCGCCAACGGCTGACTGAGGGTGAACTGTCCGATCTTCGCCCAGAAGCGTTCGCCGTCCTCGGTCACCATCTCGTAGCTGCCTTCCATGGTGCCGAAGGGTGTGCCGAGCGGACAGAACGAGGTGTACTCGTAGGACTCTCCCGGCGCCATCAGGGGCTGTTCGCCGATCACGCCGGGCCCCCGTACTTCCTCGATTTCACCGTGCGCGTCGGTGATCACCCAGTGCCGGTTGAGGAGCTGAACGGGTACCGAACCCCGGTTTGCGATTCGGATCCGGTAGGAGAAGAACCAACGACCCTGCGCAGGCAGCGAGCGTTCGGGTACGTAGCTCGAGCGCACGGTGACCTGGATGCCCCGGGTTGTCGCTTCAGAATCGACCATCAGCTGCCGCCCTTCTCGTCCGCTCGCAGGATCCAACCGGCCTCGCCGCGCGGAGATTCCCGAGCGGATGACTTCCCGGCGTTTCGCGCCAATATCCCAACCTTTCGATGGGCACCGGCATCTCAATGGGTGTGGAAACAACTGCGACCTTCCCTGTCTCGAAGCCGGTGCCGCCCAGGGCGGTCATGCGTGTAGCCGGCCCACCCGAAAGCCGCGAGAATCTCGTCGTTCGGGCCGCCCGCGGCGATGTCGAAGCATTTGAAGAGCTCTACCGTGAAAACGCAGGCCGGGTCTATCTCCTCTGTCTGAGGATGTGCGGAGATCCCTCCCTCGCCGAAGAGTTGGCGCAGGAAGCGTTTATTCGTGCCTGGCAGAAGCTCGGCTCTTTTCGCGGCGACAGCGCCTTTTCGACCTGGCTTCATCGTGTCACCGTCAATGTGGTGCTCGGCGATCGGCGGAGCACGGCGCGACGAGAGGCCCGTGTCAAACCCGCCGGAGATGGCCTGCCAGTCGATCTGTCAGTTTCCGAGTCGTCCCCGGGTCAGGCGCTGGACCTCGAACGATCGATTGCCGCTCTCCCGGACGGGGCACGTACGATCTTCGTCCTGCACGACGTCGAGGGATACCGTCACAAGGAGATCGCACGTCTCACCGGTCTTGCGGAGGGGACCTCGAAGGCCCAGCTGCACCGGGCGCGAAAGTTGCTGCGAAAGGCTTTGGCATCATGAATAGCCACGATTGGTCCGATCGTTTTGATGATTTTCTGGATGGTCGGCTCGACGCCGCCGAATTAGAGGAGCTTCGGGCGCATGTCGCCGGTTGCCCCTCCTGCGCCGAAGAGTTGGCAAGCATTCGCGAGCTGAGAGATCTCGCCGCCGCTCTGCCGCACTCCCTCGAGCCCTCGCGCGACCTGTGGCCCGGCATCGAGGCCCGGGTCTCCGAAGCAAAGGTGGTTCGCGGTCGCTTTGGACGCCGCGCCATTCTGGCCGCTGCGGCAGCGGTGGTCATCGCCTCGTCGGTGGTGACGGCGTACTTCATCGGGCGATCGCAGGCTGTGGCAACAGCGGTCTTGCCGGTGGTGGTTGAAAGTGGACCGTCCGAGGTGGTGCTCGCCTCCTTCGAGGGTCTGGGAGTGAACAACTACCTGGACACCCGCACCGAGCTCCTGGACGCCCTCGAGGCGCGGAAACACGAGCTCTCGGGCGAGACCATGGACGTTGTGATGGAGAATCTCCTGCTCATCGATCAGGCGATGGACAGGATTGCCGAGGCCCTTGGAGAGGACCCGGAGAACGAGTTTTTGATGAAGCAGCTGGCCGGCGCCTATCGGCGACAGATCGATCTGCTGCAGCGCGCCGTCCGCATGCCGGCTGAAGTTTGAACGAAATGCCCGGGGTACCGGGAGTGGAGGTTGAAATGAACAGAATTGCGAAGAACACAGTTGTTGCACTGGCTTTCCTGATGGCGGTTGGAACCGCCTGGGCCGCACAACCGGTCAGCGAGACCTACCCCGTCGGGCCAGGCGCAGAGGTTGACATTGATGTCCTGTCCGGAACCGTGATCATCGAGGCGTGGAGCCAGAACCTAGTTGAGGTGACCGGGACCCTGGGTGACGGGGTCGAGAGCCTCGAAATCGACGGTGACGAGGATGGCGTCTACATCGAGGTCGAATACGACGAGGACTACCACGGCAAACAACACGTGAGCACCGATCTGACGATTCGCGTGCCCGCCGGAGCGGGCTTGTCGGTCGAGACGGTGAGCGCTTCGATCTCGGTGGCAGGCGTCACCGGTGAGCTCGATCTCGAATCGGTGAGCGGCACCGTCGATGTCGCGACCATGCCGGCCGCGCTCGACATCGAGACCGTGAGCGGAAACATCTCCGTTGAATCCGCCCCGGCCGACAGCGACGTGTCGTCGGTCAGCGGTCTCATCGAGATCCGTGCCGCCGGAGGATCCATCGATGTCGAGAATGTCAGCGGCAAGACCATGATTCACGGCGGCGTTATCGATGACGGCGACCTCGAGAGTGTCTCGGGCGACATCACGTGCCACGCCATCCCGGGTCCGGACGGCAGTCTCGATATTGAAACGATGAGCGGAACCATCACCCTGACCATCGATCCGACTCTGGTCGCTTCCTTCGATCTGTCCACGTTTTCGGGGTCGATCCAGAACCAGATCGGGCCGGAGCCAACTCGCACCAGCAAGTACACGCCTGGCAAGGAGCTGTACTTCAACACCGGCACCGGCGGACCGAGCATCTCGCTCGAAAGCTTCAGCGGATCGATCAAGCTCATCACCCGTTGACGAGCAACGACTCACTCCTCCTCCTCAACGGGAAGACAGCGTGACCGGGCAACCGGTCACGCTTTTTTTTTCTTATCCACCCGCCCGGGCGCAAGGCGCAAGGTTCAAGGAACCGCGAAAATATTTGCCCGTACGCGTGATGGTGGGTGCACCTTGGACCTTGAACCTTGTACCGCATCGAGCATCGAGCATCGAGCATCGAGCATCCTGCTACCATGGGCGGGTGCCTGCTTCGAACCGCAAACAGCTCGTTCTGACCGCCTCCGGGCGTGATCGTGTCGGCATCGTCGAACAGATGGCCGAGCTCCTCCTCCGTTTCGACGGCAACGTCGAGTCGAGCCGCATGGTGCGCCTCGGGGGAGACTTTGCAATGCTCATGTTCGTGACCGCGCCGGAGGACAGGATCAAAGGCCTGCGTGATGCCCTCTCCGAGGTCCACTACGCCTCGTACGATGTCCACACTCGGCTCAGCGAGGTCTCCGATCCCGAAGAGTCCTCGGCCGTTCCCTGCGCCATCACAGTTCTCGGTGCCGACCACATGGGCATTATCCATCAGATCTCGAGGTACCTCGCGGAGCAGGGCCTCAACCTCGAGACAATGACTACCGAGGTCGTTGCGGCGCCCATGAGCGGGTCCCCACTCTTTACGATGTCGGCCGTGGTGAGGGTGCCGCCTCAGCTCGAGGTCGGTGATCTGCGCGAGGCGTTGGAGTTCATCGGCGACGAGATGGGTGTCGACACCAAGGTCTTTGCACACGTCGACGAGGAGTGATCCGTTTCGCCTTCGCGAAACGGAGTAAAGAGTTAAGAGTTAAGCCCTTACCGGTACGGCAAGGTGCCTCATCGAATGTCTTAACTCTTAATCCCTAACTCGCGTCAATACGAAAACGGATCGGAACCAGCCGGCGCCCCCTCGGCAGGCGCCTCGGCTGGCGCCACCTTTTTCCGCGATCGTCGCGGTCGCCGCCGTCGTTTCTTGGTCGCTGGCTTCGTTCCGGCGTCATCTGCACCGGCAGCGGCTTCAGTCTCGGCCTCCCTGCCGTTCTGTTCGGAAGAAACCGAATCGTTCGGCTCGCCGGCCTTGTCGGCAGGTTTGGCCTTCTTGTGCTTGCGGCCGCCACGGCGGCGGCGCCGTGATTTCTCTTTTGCGGCAGGGGGTTTGGATTCCTTGGCATCGGTGGCGGCCGCCTCGGTCTCGTCCGGTTGCGGTCTTTCGCCTCGACTCCGCTTCTGTCCACTTATCCCTTTGGCAAGATCGGCGGCGCTGACCGCGGGGGCCGGCGCCCGTTCCTCGCCCTTGGATCGCTCACGCCAATCGATGTGCTCCTCGGCGCGGTGGAGCCCGGAAGCCGCGATGATTTCGATTTCGATGTCGAACTCCCGTTCGAGGGCCGCGAGTTCCTGTCGACGCTCGTTCTGCAGCGCATCGGCGAGCTCAGGGTGGAGCTCGACCCGGACGCCGCCGAGACGGCCCGTGACCGCGCGGGTTTCGATGCGGCGCAGGATATTGAGGCCGATGAGCTCCGGGCTGGCGATGGTCCCGGCGCCGCTGCAAGTCGGACATGGGCGGTGGGTGCGAAGCTGGAGGGCCTTTTTCAGACGCTGGCGGTTGATCTCCAGCAGACCGTTCTCCGACAGCCTGCTGGCGTTGGTCCGGGCCTTGTCGTCCTTCATCGCGTCGCGCATGGTCTTCTCGACCTCGCGCCGGTGCTTGGGCGACCGCATGTCGATGAAGTCGACCACGACCAGACCACCGATGTCGCGCAGCCGGAGTTGCCGTGCCACCTCGCGCGCCGCCTCGAGATTGGTAGCGTAGGCGGTCTCCTCTTGGCTGCCGCCGCTGGTAGCGCGGCCGGAGTTGACGTCGATGGCGGTCAGGGCCTCGGTACCGTCGATGACGATCGATCCGCCGCTGGGCAGCTCGACCTTGCGCTGATAGATGCGGTCGATCTGCTCCTCGAGGTTAAAGCGGCTGAAGAGCGGCATCCGATCGGTGTAGCGGACGAGGCGTTTGCCGGATCTTGGCATGAATGTCCGCATGTAGCCCTGGGCCTTGGCGAATGCCTCATCGTCATCGACCAGGATTTCAGCGATCGAGCTGTCGAAGGAGTCGCGCAGCGCCTGGACGATCAGGTCCTGGTCCGAGTAGAGGAGTCGCCGACCCTTGGCGGCCGTCGCCTCCTGGCGAATCGTCTTCCACAGCCGGAGGAGAGCGTTGAGATCGCGGTTGAGGGTCTTTTGGGGCTGATCGAGGGCGTTGGTGCGGAGGATAACTACGCACCCTTCCGGCAGCTCCAGTTTGGCAACCCGGTCTTTGATCGCCTGTCGATCCTCATCATCGGCCTTGCGCGAGATGCCGCGGACGTCGTCGTACGGCATCAGGACGATGTACCGCCCGGCGATGCTGAGGTTGGTGGTGACCAATGCCCCTTTGCGGCCGACACCGTCGCGGACGACCTGGACCAGAATCGGCTTGCCGCGCTCGAGGACCCGGTCGATGCGTGGATGTTTGCCGGCCTTTTCCACCTTTTTGTGAAAGGCCGACGGCACCACGTCATCGGCCCGCAGGAGGCCGTCCCGCTCGACGCCGAAGTCGATGAAGGCGGCATCCAACGATAGTTGTACGTTGGCGACCACGCCGCGGTATATATTTCCACGATAGAGGCCCGACTCGGTGGCCGAGACCTCGTATTGGTCGAGTTGGTTGTCCGAAACGACCGCGATGCGCACCTCTTCGGGGCGCTGGGCGTTAATGAGCATGCGTCGTGTCACGACGTCTCCTATTCGTTCAATTCAGGCGGGGGAGAGGCCAGATCGGTCCGGCCAGGTCATCCCACCGCGCGCACAGAGTAGCATAAGTTTCGATTTTTGTTAGGTTTGTCCAAGGTTCAAGGTGCAAGGTGCAAGGTGCAAGGTCGGGCCGAACGGCGGTCCGCTCCCGGATGGGTCTTGAGCCTTGAACCCTGAGCCTTGAACCTGGGCGGGTGGGATCAACACCGATACAGAATCGCTCCCCAGTTGAGCCCGCTGCCGAGGCCGACAAAGGCGACCAGGTCGCCGTGTTTGGCCCGACCCTGATCGAGTGCCTCGTGAAAGGCGATGGGGATGGTGCCGGCGGTGGTGTTGCCGTAGTTCTGGATGTTGTTGAAGATCTTTTCGTCGGGGAGCCCGAGACGCTTCTGCACTCCCTCGTTGATGCGCAAATTGGCCTGGTGCATGATCACCAGATCGAGGTCGTCGAGAGTGAGGCCGTTTCGTTCGAGAATCTCGAGCGTTACCTTCGGCATGAAGGTCACTGCCAGGGCGTAGACCTTTCGCCCCTCGACGACCGGGACGACATCGCCCGAGTCGTACATTTCGGGGGTAAAGTACGGCCGGTAGGCGCTGCCGCCGGCCCTGGTCCACAGCCGCTCGGCCTCGTCGCCGTTGGTGTGGAGGAGGCAGTCGACGACGCCACTGTCGCCGTCTTCCCGGGCCTCGACGACGACCGCGCCCGCGCCGTCGCCGAAGAGAACGAGACGGTCGCGGGTCTCGGTGTTCTTCTCATACTCCTCGGACGATACTCCCCCATCGGCTTCTCCCAGCACCGTTTTCCAGGTCTGGTCCGACCATGGAATCATCGATGCGTGCACCTCCGCTCCCACGACCAGTACGCTGCGATGCTGACCGGAGCGGATCAGGGCGTCGGCCAGTTGCAGTGCGTAGACAAAACCGGCGCACTGCTGGCGGATGTCGAGGCACGGCACGTGCTCGAGCCCGAGCTTTCGCTGCAGAAACGGAGCTGAGCCGGGGAAATAGTAGTCGGGCGTCATGGTTGCGAAGACCAGATAGTCGATGTCTTCGGCCTTCAGCCCCGCGTTTTCGATCGCCTGGCGACAGGCCGGGACCGCGAGGTCGGAGGTTGCCTGGTCGGGCGCCGCATACTGCCGTTTGGTAATACCGGTCCGTACCTGGATCCACTCGTCCGAGGTGTCCATGATCTTGGCGAGGGCATGGTTGTCGACGCTGGCCTCTGGGATGTACATGCCGGTTCCGGTGATCACCGAACGCATGGGCGCCTCCTTCGCTGGTCATCATAACCCACGCGTCGTGTGACCTTCTCGAGCCGACCGCTCGGCCGGTGCCGGTACGGGAGTTGCATCCCTCCAGATCGAGGGCATTCGGAACTCGGATACGATGGAAGCACTCTTACGGTGCAGTGGTAGAGAGGAGCTCAACCATGAAACGCATGGCGATCGTCCTTTTGTTGGTGCTCTCGGGTGTCATTGTGGCAGGTGCTCAACAGCCCGCCGGCGAGCTGCCGGATCTCAAAAAGACTGGTGTCGTGGTGCCGTGGGAGGATTTCAAAAAGATCCTGGAGGAGATCCGGGGCCCGCAGCCGACCCCGGTGCCGTCGCCGCCGCCTGTCGACTTCGCCATGTCGGAGTGCCGGGGCTCGGCGATCGTCAGCAACGACGAGCGCCAGCTCCGGGTCACGCTCACATTCACGGTGCAGGTCCTCAACCCCGAGCGGTGGGTCGAGGTTCCGCTTATCGGTGGCAACGTCGCCATGGCGGCGGCGCGGCTGGACGGCCGGCCGGCGCAGCTTTACCGAAAGAACGGCCTTCACACGGTGGCACTCAAGGGTGTTGGCAGCCGCCGCGTTGAACTCGAGTATCTGCTCTCGGTGCAGGACAGCCGCGGCACCCGCACCGCTCGGCTGACATTCCCGCAGGCCCCGGTGGTGGTCGTCGACGTCAGGGTCCCGCGCGGCGACATCGATATGCAGGTCGATGGTGCGGTCGTTCAATCGGTCGAGCGATCGTCCTCATCGACCCGCGTGACGGCCGCATTGCATCGTGCGGGGGAGACCGCCGTGAGCTGGTTTCCCCGCATCGAGGTCACCGACGGGAGTCGA
>Ga0255052_10000813_pt1 | contig 24552 bp, 21 predicted proteins | sample JV7_2_21_MG_FD_188632 | JGI IMG/M metagenome (GOLD analysis project Ga0255052, IMG submission 188632) | Seawater microbial communities from Jervis Inlet, British Columbia, Canada - JV7_2_21 | ecosystem: Environmental > Aquatic > Marine > Inlet | place: Canada: British Columbia | collected... | reverse complement strand
CAGTCCAGCGTTTCCTTTCCGCTTTTTCTCAGCAAGAGCCCAATCCGCAGATTTTCCTCTACGGTGCAGGAAGTGAACAGCCTCCGGCCCTGAGGGACGTAGGCGATCCCGAGTTTAGGGATATCGTGGGGCCGGAGGGTGGTCAACTCCTGTCCACCAAATCTCACGCTTCCCGACTGCGGCTTGACCAAGCCCATCAGAGTTCTGAGGGTAGTGGTTTTTCCCGCCCCGTTCCTACCTAAGAGAGCGAGAATTTCGCCTGGTTCGAGATTGAAAGATACATCCCTCAAAACATGAACATCGCCATAGTAGCAGTTGACTCGTTTCAACGTAAGCATCATAGGCCTAAGTATGCCTCCTGGACTCGATCGTCCGCCTCGATTTCGCTTGGGGTTCCATCAGCAATGATGGCACCCTTGTCCATGACTGTAATCGCGGTCGCAAGCTCCAGCACCACAGTCATGTTGTGTTCGATCAGCAGAATGGTGACCTCCTGTGAGATCTCCTTGATGCGCTGACAGAGAGCGGAGATCTCGTCCGGCGCCAATCCCTGTGTGGGTTCATCGAGAATCAGCACCTTTGGCCTGAGGGCCAGCGCCATGGCAATTTCCAAAAGTTTCTGATGGCCGTATGGCAGTAGCCCAGCGGGGTCGTCGACAACATGCTCCAGTCCAACTTCGGCCAGTGCCGCATCTACGCGGTCAACCAAGATCGTCTCGCGAAGCACGACCCGGTCCAGGGCTCGTCTCATCAACCGTCGTTGGGCGGCCAGTGCCACATTTTCGTAGACGGTCAAGTCCCTGAAAATGCTTGTGATCTGAAAGGTGTAAACGACCCCAAGGGCAACACGGCGCCAGGCGCGCAGCTTGGTGATGTCCCGACCATTGAAATGCACCTGTCCAGAAGTGGGATTGATCCGGCCGCTGATCATGCTGACCAAAGTGGTCTTTCCAGCACCATTGGGTCCGATGATCGCCCGAATCTCTCCCTGTTCGAGGTGTAGGTTCACTGGTAGCACCGCCTTCAGGCCCCCGAATCTCTTAGACAGAGCCTCGGTCTGCAATAGTGGGGTCATGGGAGCCACCTCAGCCATCTGGTCCGGATCCCTCCGACCAGCCCGCCTGGGAACCAAATAATCAGAATGACCAGCATGGCCCCCACCACAAACAAATAACTCGAAGTCAGGCCGCTGCTGATATCCACCATGTAAGCCATCGCAGCGGTGCCCACTATAGGGCCGATGGTAGTCCCGATACCGCCCAGCAGAGTCCACAGGAGTGGATAGATCGAATAGAGGATCGAGGCTAAGGATGATCCCGCGTATGAAAACGTCAGCGTATACAAAGAGCCGGCAGCGCCTGACAAGGTACCCGAGATGATCAAGGAAAGCAGCTTGTAATTGAAGGTGTTATAACCGAGCAGTCTGGTTCGTTCCTCGTTCTCCCTTATCCCCAAAAGTACTCTCCCGATGGGAGAACGTATCAGCCAGAGGCTCAGCAACAGGGATGCCGCGAACAGCATTAAGGCCAGATTAAACTTAACCAGCGGATCGGAAAAGGCGAACTCCAAGCCTCCCAGCTGAAGCGGACGCAGATGTCCGGACAGGATGAATCCCTCGTCGCCTTTAGTGATTTTGTTTAAATGGAGGCTTGCCAGATAGAATGCTTGCGAAAACATCATGGTAACGATTAGAAACGATACCCCGGTGGTCCGAAGCGCTATCAGTCCGATCAGGGCCGACATGAGGATGCTAGCCAAGATGCCCGCCATGAAGGCTGCGGGAGCCCCAAACCCCAGATAAAATACCGTCAGGCCTGTGGCATACATTCCGGATGAGAAAAACATAGCGTGCCCGAGACTCATCAGCCCTGTGTAGCCCAGAAGTACGTTGTACCCCATGGAGTAGGTGGCGAAAATCATGATGCGGGTTACCATTGTCCGATGGAAAGGAGGGATCACAAACTGAGCGCAGAAAAGAAGAAGAATAAGAGCAAGGTGAACCCCGAAAATGGTGTTTCTCCGGTCGTGTCTCATGCTTCTTCGTCTCCGAAAAGCCCGCTGGTTTTGAAGGTTAAAAGCAAGGCTACTAGGAGCGTGGCGACGATCTTGGCTAGCGTAGGTGAGAAAAACATAGAGACCACCGCATCACTGATACCCACCAAAAAGGCAGCGACCACTGTTCCTTTCAGGCTTCCCAGGCCGCCGAGAACGACCACAATAAAGGACAACAAAAGCGCGTCGAGACCCATCAGGTAGTGAGCCTGTTGTACCGGAACCACCAAAGCTCCGGCGATCGCCGCCAGCCCCGCGCCAAGTGCGAAGACAAACGGGTAGATTCGGTGAACCGGTACGCCGAAGGCCTGGGCCATCTCCCTATCCTGTTGGGTGGCGCGCATGTAAAGGCCCACTGTAGTCCTGGTCATCACAAAATAAATGGCGATGAGGAGAACCGTTGCGATGCCGGCGATCACCAGCTTGTAACCGGAATATCCGAACCACGGAAAATCAATGCGGAAGTAGAAGGGTGTGACCACCTGTCTCGCGTACGGTCCATATACGGTCAGCACCAGCTGCTGCAGGATATACAAAAGGCCGATGGTGGCGACAATCGTGCTCTCCGGTTTGTAGTCGATTCGTCGGAGGACAAGACGATCTGTAAGGTAGGCGATACCTCCCACTATCAGAGGCGCCATAAGCAGGGCCACGAGGTAGCTGCCCAACAGCGTTGAGGAATACCACGCAATGACCGCACCCAACATAAAGAACTCTCCATGGGCAATGTTTACAATGCGCATTACCCCAAAGACCAAAGAGAGGCCCAGGGCGGTAAGGGCCAGAACGAATCCCGTGACAATGCCTTCCAGAAGAGTAAGAAAAAGATATCCTTCGAAACTCATCCGCGTATCCAATTAACCCGTCACGGCGTCTATCCTAAAGAACGGGTTGCCTATTTGCCGTTTCCGCAGTTTCCTTATAGGGAAGAGACGGGCTTGCATGACTTAGCCGTCGCAGGGTGACGTCTTGCCGTATAGTCCCGGGCGGCTTACGACGGCTAAGCAGTTATGAAAATTCAATCAATTCTCATAGAGATTGTATGGTGTAGTCAGTCTCAAACTCGTAGAGCGAATCCTCCACCTTTGTTTTGTGGATTACTTTGAGTCGCTGATTCACGACCTTTGAGACGAACTGTTGGCCGAAGGACTGATGGATCTTTCCTACAAATTTTTTGGGGCCCTGCGGATGCTGAATCCCCTCGTTGAACCACTGGAAGTTCTCCAAGGTCTCGATGAGGGCGCGATAGTCCTTTGGGGTGCGATCTTTGTATCCGCTCTGCTCCACGGCCTGCTTGATGACAAACAAGGTTTCCCAGCAGGAAAACATGTGTGAATAGGTGGAAACGTCTTTTGGGTCTTTGATACTTGCACCAACGTCGTTACAGCCTACCCGCTGTCGATAGAACCGCTCATAGGGCGTGGAATAGCCACCCTCATATCTCGGCATTCCCTCCCAGAAGTGTGTGCCATCAAGGAACTCGAGTCCCGGACTGGCGAAGTCCACGCCTTCCAAAGAGTCGATAAACCCGAAGATCTGAGGCGCCCTCTTGCCAAAGTACTCGCCCATCTCCTTCACGAAGGTAAGTACCCCAGGCCCCACCATCACGTGGTACAACACATCCGTGTCAGCCGGCACCCTTGCAAAATACTTGGTGAAGGAAGATTCAGTCGGTGGTATGGCGATTTTAGCCAGCATCTTTCCGCCTTGCATGGGGACCGCCTGACTCAGAAAGTCTCGGTGATTGTAACCGAAGGCGTAGTCCGGAAAAATCATGGTAACTTTCTTTCCCAGATTATTCACCATCCAGGATGAGATACCGGTAATTTGTGAACGGACGTCGGTGATACCCGGCTGGAAGACGTAACGATTCATTCTGCCTGAGGGCACGTGGTATCCTTCGCTCGCCACAAAGTAGGGGATCTTCAACTCACCTGCTATGGGAGCTGTTGCGATCACAACGTGGGAGAAAAGCGTCCCGTAAACGAAATCCACCTTATGGTGGACGGCGAGCTTTTCGAGAACCTCCGTTCCCCTGCGCGGATCTGTGCCATCATCCTCAGGCACAAGCTGAACCTGCCTCCCTGCGATCCCACCCATCTCGTTGATCAGTTTTGCAGCCGCGTTCGCGGTCCGTTCATACCATCGCCCGTAGCCGGCTCCGATGCCTGTCCTGTGGACCAGGAATCCGATCTTTAACGGTGCCTTTTCCGATCCTGCCCAAGCGGTTTTAGCGAGCGCGCGGGAAGACCGTCCTAGGGGTAAAGAAATGCCGGCAACACCGGCACCCAATAGCGCCCCTGCGGTCTTGAGGGCGCTCCTTCTGGAGATGTTTCGTGATCCCTTGGGTTTCTTTCCGTTCTCCATGGCTGACCTCCTTATGTGAGTGTGATAGGTTCCCGTCTTCGGCCCGGCCCTCGACGATACCTCTGGGGCTTGCCTAGTATGGTTTTTAGGGGGGGCAGTGCTCTCGATCAAATGGACCAGGGCAAGGCGCCGCTGGCATGACGTCGCGCAGCGAAGACGAATGATGATAACAGCAAATGATAAGAATTCCCATTTTCGAAAGAAAGCTTAAGGGAACCCGCTTTGTGTGTCAAGAGCAAAAAAAAGCCGTAAACGCAAAAAAAGAATTTCTTAAAAACTACACCCAACGTGCCGTGATGGTTTTTTCGTCCATAAACATCCTCATGGAGGCCATCCTTGATTTCGCGGTTCCGACAAACGATTCTCTTCTCGATCCTAAGGGAAAGAAAGCATAGGGTTGTGCGACACCCACATTGACGCCCACATTTCCAACATTCACTTCCCTGATGAATCGGCGTGCATTTTTCCCATTCCTGGTCATGATACACGCTGAGTGCCCCACATTGGTTTTTGTGTTGATCCAGTCGATAGCCTGTTCCAGGCTTTCACCCCTGATCAACGCTGCCACCGGTCCAAATGCCTCTTCCTTGGCCATCGGCATGTCGACATTCACATCTTCAATAATGGTCGGTCCAAGGAAGTAGCCGTTCGGGTAACCCTCCACCTTTGCCGATCTCCCATCTATCACCATCTTCGCGCCTTCTGACAGGGACCTGTCTATCCATTGTATCACCTTTTCCTTACCGGCCAAGGTGGCCATCGGACCGTTCTCCACGGTATCATCGAGACCATAACCAAGTTTCATTTTTGCAGAAGCTTCCTTAAACGAGGTTTTTATTTCTTCGTATCTGTCTCCAATAATGACCACATTATCCACACCCAAGCATCGCTGTCCGGCCAATCCAAAACACGATCTCATCAGCCATTCGGTTCCCATTTCCATATCTGCATCAGGCATAATGACGAGATGATTTTTTCCATTTCCATTGATCGAGGATGTCTTCCCCAGTTTCCCGCACATTTCGAAAAGGTCCTTGCCTGCTACATTGGACCCGATAAACCCGACTCCTTTTATGTTGGGGTGAGATAAAATCTCCTTATTAACCTGTCTGCCCCCGTGGACCAGATTGATTACACCCGGCGGGAAGCCCGCTTCCAATGCGACCTTGCAAATGGCTTCTGCAGCCACCGGGTCCTGTCGGCTTGGGCTGACGACAACCGTACACCCGGCAGCCAGAGCATAGGGAACAAAGGATGACCAGGCATGCATCGGAATGTTCCCGGGTGTGACAATGAGAAAAGCGCCCAACGGTTCCCAGATGAGATACTGATCGATGCCGCTGGCGAGTTGATCCATATGTTCGTTCTGTTTTGCCAGCCCATACAAAGCCGTACATGCGGATTCAATGTTCTCGATGACCCGCCTGACCGAACCGATGGCTTCACCGATGGTCCTGCCATGGTCTTGGGATAGAATGCGGGTAAGTTCATCAAAGTTGTTTTCGAACACGGCGCGCATGTCAAAAAGCATCCGGGCCCTTTCCCGCATCGGCACATTCCGCCATTCCTGAAAGGCCCGGTGTGCGGCTTCGGCTGTTGCAAGAGCCTCTTTCTTTGTGGCAGAGGGAAATTCTGCGATCGCCTCATCTGTCGCCGGATTCATATCCTGTTGGATGTCGGTCGATTGTGAATCAATCCACTCCCCGTCAACAAGGATTTTCAGCTTTCCGTAATGCTTTTTCACTTCAGGTAACAACGGCATGATATTCTCCTTTGTTCATTCTTTATTTTCAATAAAATATGGCTCTCGTCGATCGATTCTGCACAAAATTCGGCTTGTTCAGGCGTTAAAAAGAGAAATAGACCTGGCATTTATATTCTGTTCCATGCATTTAATGATTTTGGTCTGCAATAAACCATTTATCTTGTCAAGAGAAGAATAAAGCGGGGGAAAAGATATTTTTCAGGATACTTTTTTCTTGGGATTCAACCACATCACCTTTATGGTCTCTATTTTAACAAAATTAGGTTTAAACTTGGTGATTTCAGGAATGCGCACATATTTTTCTTGACCTTGAAGACAGATCAAATTATATCTTTTTATCCAGATCTTAAGTTTTAACCATAAAATGAAGGAGGAGTTATGAAGAAACGACTTGTTTTAGCCAGTATTTTGGTGTTCTCATTCGCCTTTATTTCCGGCGCATTAGCTGCGGACATCAAAATAGGGATCATCCTCGGCTTCACGGGGCCGATTGAATCGCTGACGCCGGACATGGCCACTTCCGCGGAACTGGCCATAAAGGAAGCCTCCGATTCCGGTCAGCTTCTGGGCGGGCGGAAGATCGTGGCAATTCGTGCCGACTCGACCTGCGTCGATGCAGGGGCCGCAACGACAGCGGCCGAAAGGCTGGTAACCTCGGACAAGGTGGTAGCCATCGTGGGCGCTGACTGTTCCGGCGTGACCACCGCCATTGCCAACAACGTCGCGATTCCGAACGGCGTGCCGATTATGTCTCCCTCGGCCACCTCGCCGGCGCTGACGACGATTGCCGACAACGGCTACTTTTTCCGCACTGCCCCTTCGGACGCGCGCCAGGGGCAGGTGATCGCCCAGATCACTACCGGAAAAGGGATCAAGGAAGTCGCGGTGACCTTCACCAAAAACGATTACGGCCAGGGTCTGGCAGATTCTTTTGTCGGCGCCTTCAAGGCTCTTGGCGGCAAGGTTACGGCCGTGGTGCCCCATGAAGACGGCAAAGCGGACTATTCCGCTGAAGTTGGTACTCTGAATGCTGCAGGAGCCGATGTTCTCGCCGTTTTCGGGTATGTGGACCAGGGTGGTCGGCACATGATCCAGACTTCCCTGGACAGTGGTGCTTTCGACAAGTTCATCCTGGCAGACGGCATGTATGGCGATTCCCTGATGCAGAACATCGACGGGGATATCACCGGTACGTTCGGTACGGTTCCAGGTACCGATTCGAAAGGTGCGCAAAACTTTGGGGTGATGTCAAAATCTGCCGGGATCAAGGTCGGCGGACCCTTCACCGCGGAATCCTATGACGCGGCGGCCCTGCTGATCCTGGCCATGCAGTCCGCGGGTTCCACTGACGGTGCGGCGATTGCCTCGAATGTCATGGCGGTGGCCAATGCTCCCGGCGAGAAGATCATGCCCGGCGAACTGGCCAAGGGGCTGAAAATCCTAGCCAAGGGCGGCGCCGTGGACTACGTCGGAGCCTCCAACGTGGAACTCACCGGGGTCGGTGAAGCTTCCGGTAATTACAAGGAATACGAAGTCCGGAACAAGGCGTTCCAGACAGTCAAATTCCATTAAATTCTTTCCTCTATAAACCCTGGCCCGGTTCCCCGAACCGGACCAGGGTTCTTTCTGTCACTTTTCAGTTTCTCTCCGGAGCCTGTTCCGGCAACACTCCCCTGGGGCTGAATCTCAGCACCAGCACCAGGATCAGTCCCATCAACACCATTCGCATGTGCGGAGCGACCTCCAGCAGGTGTGGACGCAGCGGGCTGGTTTCGGCAAGCATGGAGCTGATGAGCCCCACCAGCCAGAGGGCGGCGGGTTCCGCTTCGATCCAGAGAAACCAGGTGATGAACGCTCCGATCACGGAACCCAGATTGTTACCGCTGCCACCAATGACGACCATGACCCAGATCAGAAAAGTGAAGCGCAGCGGAATGTAGGATCCTGGAGTAAACTGTCCATCCAGGGTGGTCAGCATCGCACCGGCGATACCGATTACCGCCGAACCGATGATGAACACCTGGCGGTGGCGGTTCGTCACGTCTTTGCCGAGCGCGGCGGCGGCCGCCTCATTGTCGCGGATCGCGCGCAACATCCTGCCCCAGGGCGAGTTCAGCGCCAGCATCGCCAAAGCCAGAATCATCAGAAGCACGGCAAGAAAAAGGGCTGAGTAACAGAGTTTGACAAAGACTCCCGAGCTTAGAAGAATTACCTCGCGGAGGGCATCCGAGCCCGCCCCGCTTTCCACGAGGCTGCTTTCGTGAAACCACTTGACCAGGGAGACGAACCATTCGGTCTGCTGCAGTTCGACCTCGTAGGGAACCGGGCGCGCGAGTCCCGTCACGTTTTTCACCCCGCGGGTCAGCCAGTCCTCGTTCTTGAGGACGGAGATCATGATTTCGGAAATACCGAGGGTGGCGATGGCAAAATAATCGGAACGCAACCCGAGGGCGATCCGACCCACCAGCCAGGCCAATCCGGCAGCCGCCACTCCACCGGCTGCCCAGGAGAATAGCACCGGCAGGCCGAGACCTCCGAGAAACCCGGTTTTGGCGGTTTCCACGGCTTCGATGCTCGACGAGGCCCCTTCGTAAAAAAAACGTATAAAACCGTATCCCACCAGTACCACGGCCGTCAGGCTCAGTGAGCGGGCGCGTCCAGGGCGCATCCGTTTCCAGACCAGCAGCCCCAGGACGATGGTCACAACGAGGGCGGCGAATGCAATGCCAAGTTCCGTGCCTCCCGCGTCCCAGGCTTTCCTGACCGGAGAATAAGAGATCAGCACCGCTGCCAGTCCTCCCACCGCAGTGGAGGCCATCACCCCGGCATTGAACAGCCCGGCATAACCCCACTGCATGTTGAGCCCCATCGACATGATCGCCGAGATCAGGCAGAGATTGAAGATCGCCAGCATCACGTTCCAGGACTGGCCGAACCCTACCGCCAGCAGCAGCACGGTCATGATTGAAAAGCAGATGGTTGCCCTAACAGTCTGGTTCACAACACCCTCCCGCGCAGAATCCCGGTCGGTCTTACTAAAAGGACCAGGACGAGGATCAGAAAGGACACCGCGAATTTGTAGTCCGTGCCCAGAAACTGTATCAGTCCGTCCGGCGCCATGTCGGAGGGCAGGAGGTATTTCAGAAATTTCTTGAACGCATAGGTCGCGGTCACCTCCGAGAAGGCGACGATGTACCCGCCAATAATCGCTCCGACGGGCTGGCCGATGCCGCCAACGATGGCGGCGGCAAATATCGGTAGAAGCAGGTGAAAGTAGACCATCGGTTTGAAACTCTTGTCCAGCCCGTAGAGCACCCCGGCCAAAGTCGCCAAGGTTGCCGTGATGACCCAGGTCACCATCACAATGCGTTCCGGATTGATGCCCGAAAGAAGGGCCAGATCTTCATTGTCGGAAAAAGCGCGCATCGCCTTGCCCGTTCGGGTGCGCTGGAGAAACCAGAACAGCAGCAGCACTGCCAGAACCGCCAGAATGACGGTCAGCACCTGGGTCTGTTTCAGCGCCAGGCCCTCGCTCAAGCCCGTCATTTTTTTGAAAGCCCCGGCCTTGATCAGGAATTTCTGTCCGTCCCTGAATAGAATTTCATCGGGGCCGATGATCATCCGGATGATGCCGTTCAGCATGAACATCACCCCCACCGATGCGATGACGAAGATCACCGGGCGGCTCTTGCGCAGGCGGTAAAAACGGAAGACGGAACGCTCGGTGGCAAGGGCCAGCAACATGGTTATCAGAATCGCCAGGGGCAGAGCCAGCAGTGCCGTGGGGAAAAAACCGGCGGTGAAGCCCATGGACTGGAACCACCAGGTGATGAAAATGGTGCACATGGTCCCGAAGGCCATCATCTCCCCATGGTAAAAGTTGGCGAAGCGCAGGATGCCGAAAATCAGCGTAACCCCCACCGCGCCGAGAGCCAGCTGGGATCCATAAGACAAGGAGGGGACCAGCACATAGTTCGAGAGTAAAACCAGGGCATTCAGCAGATCTGTCGTGTATTCCAAATCCTTATCCTCAACTATATCGGGGGTCAGCCCCCCAGAAAGGAGCGGCGCACTTCGGCATTGGCCAGCAGTGCCTCGCCGGTGTCGGTGAAGCGGTTTTCTCCGGTGACCAGCACGAACCCGTGATCGGCAATATTCAGTGCCTGACGGGCATTCTGTTCGACCATCAGCACGGCAATGCCGGTGCGTTTGACTTCGAGGATGCGTTCAAACAGTTCATCCATCACAATCGGTGAAACTCCCGCAGTCGGTTCGTCAAGCATCAGCACACTCGGCAGGGTCATCAGCGCGCGTCCGACCGCCACCTGCTGACGCTGGCCTCCGGAAAGTTCTCCGGCCGCCTGCCTGCGCCTGTCCTTGAGCACAGGAAACAGCTCGAAGACCTTCTCCATGGTCCCTGAGATGTCGTCCCGGCGCAGGTAGGCGCCCATCTCCAGGTTCTCCTCGACGGTGAGGGTGACGAAGACGTTGTGAGTCTGGGGCACGAAAGCCATCCCGCGGTGCACCCGCTGCTGGGGTGAAAGCTTGGTGATGTCTTCGCCTTCGAGAAGCACTTTCCCCTCCCGTGGCTTGAGCAGGCCGAGCATGGCCCTCATGGCGGTGGATTTCCCCGCGCCGTTGGGACCTACCACCACCGCGATTTCACCACGGTCCACGGAAATCGTGCAGTCCTTGAGAATGTCCGCACCTCCGTAACCGCCGGTCATGCGTTCGCCGATCAGGTAGCTCATGAAACCTCCCCCCCCTTTTCCAAAGAGGCGTTAGGGGGTGGTTGTTTCCGCACTCCGTGGCCGAGGTACGCCTCGATTACCTCCTCGTTGGCCTTGACCTCTTCCGCCGTTCCCTGCGCCAGCAACTTGCCTTCGGCCATCACGATCACCGGGTCGCAGAGACGGCTGATGAAATCCATGTCGTGTTCGATCATGCAGAAGGTGTATCCGCGTTCACGGTTCATCGTCAGGATATGATCTCCGATCTCCCGTTTGAGCGTCGGGTTGACTCCGGCGCCGACTTCATCGAGGATGACGAGCTTGGCTTCCACCATCATTGTTCTGGCGAGTTCGAGAAGCTTCTTCTGTCCTCCGGAAAGATTGCCCGCCAGTTCATGGGCCAGGTGGCTCAGATTGAGAAAGTCCATCACTTCCCGCGCTTTTTCAAGGATTTTTTCCTCCTGGATCCGGACCGCACCACGTCGGCACCAGGCGCCCAGCAGACTTTCTCCGACCTGACGAGGAGGCACCATCATCAGATTTTCGCGCACACTGAGGGTATGAAATTCATGGGCAATCTGGAAGGTCCGCAGCAACTTCTTGGAAAACAACTCATGGGGCGGGAGACCGGTAACGTCTTTCCCGTCGAGGAGGATCATCCCGCTGTCCGGTTTGAGCGCTCCCGCGATCAGATTGAACAGGGTTGTCTTGCCCGCGCCGTTTGGTCCGATAAGGCCGGTGATGGATCCCTCTCGGATTGTGAAGGAGCACTTGTCAACAGCCCGTAGGCCGCCGAACTTCTTCACAACGTCCCTGACTTCCAGCATAGGGTCCCCTTTAAGCTTTTCATGAGCATGTTTTTTCGTATAAGATATCTACTTTAGGAAAATACCGCGGGTTTGTCAAGTGTACATTAAATTTTATGGAAAGAATAGTTCATATTTAAAAAATCTTGCCGTGCAGCAATTTATTTGAGATATAATAATGTGACGGTTTTTCAAAGATGAAAAGAGGGAAGCCTAAATTGAGAAAAGAAAATTCAAAGAGAGGTGGATTTTTATTGTGGATAGGATCGGTATAGTCGTAAAGGCGGATGATGCGGCCCAGAGGAAGGCGGATGAGCTCGAATCGTGGCTGGTAAAAAGGGGTATAGAAGTTATACAGAAAAAGAACTTCCCTCATGGTCGAAAAGGTTTGCATCACAACAAAACCTTTGCCCCATCAGACCTGTTCTGTATTTTCGTTTTGGGTGGGGATGGTACGTTTTTAAGCGCTGTCCGGTGGATTGGAAACCAGAAAATGCCGGTTATCGGTGTTAAATTTGGTGAAACCGGTTTTCTGGCGGAAACCGCTGAAGATGACCTGTTCACTGTTACCGAACTCATTCTGAACAGAAAATTTTCCATAGAGCCGAGGATGCGGCTTTTGGTCAAGGTCATCAGAGGTGAAACGGAGCGGGCAAGCGAAACCGTATTAAACGATGTCGTGGTCAACAAAGGCGCCCTGGCGAGACTGGCTTACATCAAAACATATCTCAATGATTACAACCTGACCACATATAGGGCTGACGGGCTTATTGTTGCGACACCGACCGGTTCGACTGCATACTCGCTTGCTGCAGGGGGGCCGATTATTCACCCGGCGGTGCCCGGCATCGTCATGACCCCTATTTGCCCTTTTACTTTAACCAACCGGCCATTGATTGTGCCGGATTCGGTGACTATAACCATCCGGCTGGCTAAAAAATCATCAAGTATTATGCTTACCTTCGATGGTCAGGTGGGTTTAGAAATAAATGACAGGGACAGGATTGTGGTCCAAAAGGACCGTCATCCCGTCAACATGATCACCATATCCGGTCATCATTATTATGATGTATTAAAGACCCGGTTATCGTGGGGTGATGGACGGAATTAATTATTATGATCAAGCGTTTTACTTTTTTCAAGTTGATTTTAGGTATAATTGTTTGTCTGATTTTTTTAGGCAACCCAAAAATTGCTCGGTCTAGAAAGGAGACACAGGGTGAAATCCCTACTCGCTATGGTATGGCGGCAGTTTTGGGGAAAGTATTTGATCCTGTAAATGATATTCATTTTGTCCAGGTATCCGGTTTTATCATGTGGGATTATGAACGCGTTTGGCGTCATCGGGCATCGGATTCCCTGCGGTTCAAGGTGGAAACCACTGCCGGTACAACGACATCTCCAAAAGTGCGGGCCATGGTTGCTGTTGATATGATGGCCTTGTATTATTTAGAGCCTTTTCCCCACCCTAAAATACATCCTTTTCTGGAGGGCGGTGTCGGGTTGATATATACAGACTTCCAGGTGGAAGGTCAGGGACTTCGTTTTAATGCCAACCCTCAGATCGGAATCGGAACCGAATTCTATGTCGATTCCAAGGCGCCGTATTTTATGACCATCCGACTCCAGCATATATCAAATGGGGGACTCCATAAAGATAATCGAGGCGTCAACTCCTTTGTTTTTATGTTCGGCCGTTTTTTTTAACCCATTGTTTTCTTTTGGGAATAGATTATAGAGAGTTTCATTCGCAACAACACATGGGAAAATTTGAAACCGATACATTCGAGTTTGAAAAACGAAAATCCAACACGGTAACGATTACAGATGCGGCTGCGATTACGGCACTGGGATCCAATCTTAAAGAATCATGGCAGGGAATTTTAGCCGGCAGGACAGCCATCAGACCGATAAACCGTTTTCCGGTTGGCAACTACAGTACCAAGGTTGCCGCCTGTGTTGGGGATTTAAAATCATCCCAAGGCGAATCCCTGCTCCATTCGCTCCTTGGCCGCCTTATTATTGAAAAGGCTTCAATTCCTACTGATGCTTTTCTGATCACAGCCACCACAAAAGCAGGCGTTGATAATCTGGAACTGGTCCGCCGGGGAGATCCTGCCGATCTTCAGGATATCTTGCTGTCATCCATAACGAAGATCGTTTCCAAAAAGCTCGGTCTGACCGGCAGGGGGATCAATATAAGTGCCTCCTGTGCTTCCTCAACCATTGCTGTTGCCAGGGGGGCAGCATTGATTGCATCTGGAAGAACCGATGTGGTATTGGTTTGTTGTGCAGATTTGGTTACTGAATTCATATTCTCCGGATTTACCGCCTTAAAGGCGCTCTCGCCTGTTCCATGTCAGCCCTTTGACCGGAACCGGAAAGGTTTATCCCTTGGGGAAGGTGCAGTGGTTCTGCTTTTGATGAGCAAAAAAAGGGCGAAGCGCGATGATCGGCGACCCCTGGCAACGATTCACGGTTGGGGTGTTGCAAATGATGCCACACATATCACGGCTCCGGACAAGAGCGGTAGCGGTTTGGTCCGGGCCATCGTTCAAGCCCTGAATATCGCAAAAAGAAACCCTGAAGAGATCACCGCCATCAGCGCTCACGGTACTGGGACGATCTACAATGATCTCATGGAACTGACTGCTTTTCGGCAGGTATTTGGAAAACGTAAGATTCCGGTTTATTCGGTTAAGGGAGCCATTGGGCACACCCTGGGGGCGGCCGGAGGTCTTGAGGTGGCATTGGGACTGCAATCCCTGTCAACGAAAATGATACCGCCAACAATCGGATTAATACATCCAATGGAAGAGGCAAAGGGTCGGGTCAGCTCTGAGCCAAAATCGATTTGTGGAGATTACCTTTTAACGACAAATTCTGGTTTTGGCGGCATTAATGCCGCGCTTGTACTCGGAGGGGAAAGCATACGGTGACTGCTTATATTACCGGAATCGGCTGGGTAACGGCCGCCGGCATGGGAACCGCCAAAGATCACAACCGGTTTGCCATGCCGAATGGCCCATTGCCAAAAGTTACCCTCGATTCAGTCCATGATAGGGCGTATCCGTATTTGAGGCGTTTGGATGAATATTCAAGGTTAGGATTGGCAGCCATATCATTTGCTCTCAAAGATTCAGGCCTACACGAATGGAACGAGAAACGCGATATCGGCATCATCGCCTCCACAGCGTATGGTTGCCTGAACACCGATATTGATTATTTTGAAACCGTATTGGCCAAGAACAAGCTCAGTCCCAGTCCGGCCTTGTTTGCCTATACCCTGCCCAACAGTTTCCTGGGAGCGGCAGCCATTCGGTTCGGATTGACCGGAATGAATTTCGTAATCAGTGAACCGGTCCCTACCGGATTGACCAGCCTTCAGATGACCCTGGATTGCATCGCCTCCGGTGAAATTGAAAAGATGCTTTGCGGGGTATGTGACCTGGGTTGTCCGCCGATATTGGGTGTAAAAAGCAGTTTACCGCCCGGAGCGCTCTTTTTTATGCTCGAGAGGCTTCCTGGGAAAGATTCTTCCTCCTACGGGCCGGTTGGTCTGGACAGAAAAGGTCGTATCTTGTTTAATCGAACAGAAATAGAAGACCTCACCGTGCTCGTTCAAAAGTGTCTGGTGCGTTACCGGGCTTTTCGGGATAAGGAATAATATTAGAAACTCATTGGTTCGGTTTAAAATTTTGTCTGGCAGCCAAGAACGATGGAAAGTGCGCCGCAAGATACCAAAGGCTTTTTCGATGCTGCCAGAGTCGGCTTTTAAATTTGCGGCGCCATTGCGGGGAGGTATAGAAACGTTTTACGTGCATATTGTAAAGTTGTTCGAGTTTTTCTTTGGAATCTATCCCCTTGGGAACGAACACGAAATTTATGCAGTTCATTTTTCGCCAATCCTGGTCGAATGTTCCAAATTCATGAATACGAGACCAGATCGGTGCACCGTGAAATGGGGTAAATTTGGACATGTTCATGTCGTCAAGATCCAGCGACATGACATAATCGCTTGTTTTTCGAATTGACGCTTCGGTGTCGCCGGGAAGGCCCATCATAAAGAGTCCTTTGGCCCTGAGATAGTTGGCTTGAATTTGCTTCACCGCATCGCCAATCTCATCAAGATGGACACCCGGTTTATGAAATTCCAGCAAGGCCGGGTCACCGGTTTCGATCCCCAATGAGAGCATCAGACAACCTGCTTTTTTTAACATTTTTAACAACGGATCATCTATCTGTCCGACTCGAATGGCACAGTTGAACTGCATGCCAAGCGGTTTTTGGATCAGGAGGCTGCACAGATCGAGGGTCCGGCTACGATTGGCCGTAAAAAGATCGTCGTAAATATTGATATGGCGAACACCAAATTGTTTCCGCAGATATAGCATGTGCTCATAAATGTATTCTGCGGAATTAAAACGATAGCCTTTTTTGAAGACCGAGCGGTCACAGTAGGAACATTGATACGGGCAGCCCCGGCTGGTGACCATGGTTGCCCCGGGACCCAGGATAAAGCTGAAAAGCGGCAGATTGTAACCTTTGGGGAACCCGTTCAATTTATCGTAGGAAGGAAAAGGAAGCGTATCAAGATCAGTGATAACAGGCCGTGTCGGATTGGTTACGGTTTGAGCGCCATTTCTCCAGATCAGTCCCTCAATCAGTCGATGCTCCATGCCGGAGGCTAAATCTGCCAGCGTAACCTCCCCTTCACCCCGGCAGAGAAAATCGATATGTTTAAAATCGTTTAAAAGAACCTTCCCCATAGATGAAACGTGTACCCCGCCAAAGACGGTTTGAATTTCCGGACAGGCAGTTTTGATCAGTTTGGCCAGATCGTAGCCGTCCAAAAAACCAGAAGTTGTTGCAGAAAACCCCACCAGATCCGGGTGATAACCGAGGATGGTCTCAGCATGGGCTGCGTTGTTTTTTAGCGCATGCGGCCCTAGACAATCATGGACAAATACTTCGTTTCCCTCTTGATCAAGCCATGCGGCAATTGACAAAAGGCCCAGGGGTGCCATCCGATTAGCGGTTGCGGTAATATCTTTTCTACCGGGCACCCAATTTGACCCTTTTGGGTGGACAAGCACGACTCGCATGTTAATCCTTCATCTTTCTTCTTTAACGCCACCAGTATTTATTATCATCACCGGCCGGCCGATCATTTCTGCCAGCGGCAAAACCGCAAGCCCCTTGCCCTTTATGCCTGAAATAATGAACTCAATCTCGTTTAACCAGTAGGCCAAAAGGGTCGGTTGATGCGGTCTGACATCATGGAGAAGAACGATATCTCCTGGTCGGATACGTTTTAAGATTTTTTTTGAAAGCCCTTTTATCCATCTGTTCCCCCCATCAAAGGCACGACAGCTAAAATTGACGATAAACTTACCGGATTTCTTCAGAGCCGACCGAAGCCTGGGGCCTGTAATACCCACCGGCGGACGAAAAGCAAGTGCCATGACTCCGAAACGGTCCAGCACATTTTGCGTAGCCTCTATATCCTCTGCAATGGATTCACAGCTTTTAAACATGACCAGATTATTGTGCACGTAGGAATGATTTCCGATAGAATGACCATGAAGCAGAATTTCTTCTATCAATTTCGGGTGTTCGGCTGCTTTTTTTCCGGTAACAAAAAAAGTTGCTTTTATCTGGTACTTTAAGAGTAGTTCCAGCAGCTGCGGAGTGGACATCGGATCGGGCCCGTCATCAAAGGTAAGGGCTACCGCACTCTTGCCCGTTGTGCCGCGGCTGATGATCGGGAGATAAAAGCCAAAACGGGGAAAAAAGGGAGCCACTATACACAGCAGGATAAAACCGGCTAAAGGGATCGCAAATAATTTCAGATCAAAAAATAACATGAAACCCGCGATCAGAAATGAAACAAGGCCGACCTGCTCACCTACCGATAACATAAAGTTTTCTGAATCGATTGCATCCATAAAAATAAAAAGAATTCAAGGTCCGACTTTTGCGGTAAACCAGACCAATTCTCCATTTGACCCCGATGGCTCAGTCCGTTCAATGTTGAATCCTGTTTTCATGAGAATGGTTTTATTTTTTTCGATCGATCGATAATAAGATCGCGTGCCGGAAAGTTTAAGTTTAAAGTTCTCCAGCCACCAAACCAGGGGGAACCGTCTTTTAGGCGATATGGGGGCCCTGATAACCAGATGGCTACTCCTGTGTAGTTTTTTACCGAGCCTGTCCAGCGTCATCTTAAACTCATCGTCATTTAGATATTGTATGATGTCCAACATGATTACCAAATCAACTCGCTCCGGAACCGTTGGGATATACGGCGCGCGGCCGGGACTGATTGAACCTTTTTCACCAACCGCTATCGCCGCTATTCTGACCCGTCTCCGGTCCGGGTCAATTCCGTATATTTTTGCATCAGGAAACTGTTCAAGTAACCAGTTGGCCGGCAGACCATAGCCACATCCAATGTCAATGATAGTGCTGATTTGATCGTAAGACTTCAAGATTTGGGGTAGCTCCGAAAACATCGGATCGAAACGCAATTTAAAACGGACAAATAATCGGGGATAGGCTTCCATGTTTCGGTACCGTCTTAAAACCCTTTCCCGATAATTTGCGGGATCGGTATCATTTTTCCTCCGTATCCGAAAACGATAGTTTAAAACAGGTGGCAGTATGATAAATGCACCGATGAGTGAATAACCGATGCCCAGCAGGGAAGTTATTCCCGCACTTTTTAAAAGTGAATGTTCAGCAAAAGATAAAACGCCAAATCCGATAAGGGTTGATGCAGACGCCATAAAAACGGCCATCCGGATAAGTCCAAAGGATGAATGAGAGGCATTACCATATCGCTGATATGACCTGACAAAAAACAATGAATAATCAATGCCCATCCCCATGACAATAATTGCCAGCATCAATCCGGGTATATCCAATGGTTTACCGATAATTTTCAGGGTTCCCAAGGTACTTACCAGAGCAAATAAAACCGGAAGCAGGGAGATGAAGGTTAATGTTACATCAAAAAAGAAAATAAACAGAAGAACCGTAACGCTCGCACCTACGATGATTAGCATTTTCAAAAAGGTGGAAAATAACAACTTTCCGAGCTTTTCCGAAAAAAAGGCCGGGTCAAACAGTTTGCCCATCGATCTATATTTGGCAAAAAAATCTTCGGAATTGTAAGATGGACCCATTGTCAAAGTTGAAACGTGTATCCATGTATCCGCCTTAGCGCTCGGGACAATACCGAACAGGTTAAAAAATTTTTCAGGAATATCTAAATTTATGGGGAGATTAGAATCCGGTTTAAGTATTTGATAAAAAGGGTCAAAAGCATCTGCGGTGAACCCCAGATCAACAGAAGTCGCTTTTATTGATTTATTTAGTGCTGAAACCCTGCCGCGATTCCAAAAATGTTGCCACGCTGAAAAATTTTGTCTCCTTCTGTCTGCACCGGGGAAAATCATTGAAGGAACAAAGCCCGGGGACAAAATCTCCGGATGAATCTCCTGGTCCAAAATACCCAAAAGACGATCGCCTTTTTTCTGAAGTTCAATAATGCTTTTGCCTTCGGTCATCACATATATTTTATTGGATAGCTTCCCCCAGACATTTGAAACCAAATTTTCTGCGGCCGCGGTTTCACTGCTAACCGTATTCATCGAACTCAGGCTGACATTGAATTTTGGCTTGGCAAAGAAAATCATGAAGATCGCAAAAATGAGGGCACAAATGGCTCCGGTTTTACCGGTTAACGCAAACCTGTTAACCATATTTTGAAGCGCCAAAGCCCGTGGACGTGCCGGGGGCATTTCAGGAAAAATCAGGGGGAAAATGGTATGAACGAAAATAAAAGAAAATGAAATGCCGAGGGCTGTGAACTGGCCCAGTTGTTTCAAGATAGGAAAACCACTCATATTTAGCGCTGTAAAAGCACCCGCGGTCGTCAACACCGCGAGGAGCCCAACCGCGCGGATCTCTCTTGAAGCCTCCCTGCCATAGGTTGCATGTGGCCGGTCAAGGAACAAAAGATAAGCAATAGCATGATCGACAGATATCGATATGATCGCTCCACCAAAACCGAGTACCATAAGCGAAACAGTTTTATGGAGAAGGGAGTACACGAAAAATGCTATCATCGTGCCCGCAATGGCCGGCAAAAGAGACAACAGCCCGATAAGGGGTCTTGGAAAGGCAAAAATGAGTAGCAATATGATGCCGATCATCGCAAACAGGATTGCATTGCGAACATCCTTTCTCACAATAAGTTCATTATCCAGGGCAACACGGTATGCGCCGACCGGCGTTAAGGTAAACCTGTATCCCGAGTCAGAATATTTTTGTTCAACTTCCAACGACAGGGTGTGAATCAGCTCGGTTGCCTGACGGGCAAAGGAGGTTTCTGTACTCGAAGTTATCGGGTTGGCCATCAATAGCAGGTGTTTACCGTCAGATGATATCAGCTGCCTTTTATATATGCGAACATTTTGCGATGGTGAGAGATAAGCCAATTTGGCCATAACCAATTCTGTGAGACCCAAGGGATCCTTTAGGATAAGTTCGGCCTGGCCGATGCTTTCTATGTTTAACAATTGGTTGCGAATATCCGTCAGTTTTTTTTGAATTTTATTTTCGTTGAGCAATGGTTCAATTTTAGTTTTCAGTTCGCTTTCAGAGAACATTACCGGCAGGTGACTTAATATATAAAAGAGTAAATCCGGTATAAGATTCTGGGCATCCTTCATGCCCACGCTTTTAAATAGCCCGCTTCTCTTCAGTCTTTCTTCAACAAGCTCGGCACATTCAATCAGAATGTCCAAATCGTCCTTTTGATGGCTAATATCGATAATCAGATGATCCTGAATCGGATGGTTTTTAATTATATAAAGCCCATCGGAAATTACAGGATCGTTTTGTGGCAAGGAACTGACAATATCCGTATCGATCTCTATTCGATACAATCCGATAGCGAATAATGCCGCCGCCACCAAAAGTACAAGGGTTAACAAATAAAAATTGATTGAAGTTGACTTCATTTTGTTTGCAGGGGCGATCCGATATGAATGACCAACGTCATAATTCTTGATTGACCGCTGAAATTTATCCTAATATATCGATCTCGATGCGTTCACGCTTTCGCCCCTTGCCGAATGCGACGCTCCGATGGATTGGGGGTGCGTAGCTCGAGTTATTATTTGAGGCGGAGAAATGCTACATGTTTGCGGTTTAAAATTCAACCCTATTTGATGGAGTCGTCACCGCTGTTTTCATTGTCCAATTTAATGTTGGTCGTCTGTTGAAGCTATGACATGCGCGTCATTTAATGGAGGGGAATGCTTCATATCTCGAAGAATGATTGAACAGAGGTAAAGATGAAAATCATAAAACGAATTGCTGAAACAAACTATGTCCGTTCGGCGATAAAGGATAAAGCCAATTTAAGCTCATTTAAAAAAAGACCGTCAATCAGGGCTTTTGCCGGAATATCGGTCATGGGTATCAGCTATCTAATCGGTTGGCCTGCAATAATTGCGTTGGGAGCGATATCAATCTATCTGAAAAAACCTTTATTGATCGCAGTGGGTGGCCCGCTAATCTACGGGCTGTCCCATCTGGTATTTTTATTGGGGATGTATCTGGGTGGCATCGAGTATGCAAAGGTTTTTCTGCGGTGGGCGACAAGGATCACCATGGAAAAATTGATGGATAAAGGTTTCTAACCAGGGAAAGATTATCGTTTTATTCCGCCTCTTATTTGGGTCAGCTCGCGAATATTGCGTTTGTGCCCATAACAAATCAATGCAACGCTGGCCAGCACGCCGGGCCATGCAATTGGATGAAAGTCGCAGGTTAACAATATTCCGGCGGCCAGAGTGAAAACCATCACAAAAGAACCGATGAAGGGGACGCGGAAGAGCGCATAGGTTATCACCCAGGCCAGGGCCGAAGCCACGGCGGCAACCGGTGAGATGATCGATGTAAAACCGAGGTAGTTCGCCACACCCTTACCCCCTGCAAAGCGATGAAAACAAGGAAAGCGGTTTCCCAGTATGAGTCCCAGCCCGGTCCACGGGACCAGTTCCATCTGAAGCATACTGACAGAAATTAGCGCAACCCCCATCGCCCTGCCGATATCCAGAAACAAAACGACCGTGGCCCATAAAAAACCGACCTGGCGATACATATTGGTGACACCGGGGTTCCCGCTGAATTCGTTTCTCGGGTCATCTTTTCCAAGAATTTTGCAGAGGATAATTGAAAAATTGATGGCGCCTGCAGTATAAGCCGCTATGAACAATAATATAGTCGGTTTCATTTGAAATAAGGCCGGGTACATCTCCTCATGGTTTTTCAGCGTGATGGATGCGGGTTGAAGCAGATCTGCAAACAAGCGTAAAGAGATGTCGATCAATTCCTTCATGGATTGCCGAATAGACATCCATGTCATCGATTCGAATAGCGCTTTTATATTGCCCAACACCCATTACGTGCACTCGATTCCATGAATCAGCCATAGTAAAATCGAGGGCTTTTGCAGCCGCTTCTTTAATGGACCATATTCTGACTGCAGCTTCTATTTTTCCCAATGGTGAAGTCTGAACCAGGGTCTGTTCATTTTTACTCATGAATAAAGAGCTGGATTTCATGACCCGCCCGGACGTTTTCTCAACGTCGACACCGACCCGTTGATCAGAAGCGACCGCTATGGCAAATCGATCATCATGGGACACCGAACAGGGTAGGGCTGAGTCTTCGTTGGTAAGCGGACAGCAGGGTCGCTCCAAATCAGGGGCGATGGTTGTTATTTTGGAGGGTAGGGTCAGCATGTCATTTCCAGACAGGATTCTGGAAAGGCGCTTGCAGGCCAACCGGGCGCCTAGATAGCTCCGCTTTCGTTTTTTCCCCATTTGCTGAAAGCGTTTTCGTTCATGAACGGAAAGGATTTTTTCTGAAAATGGCATGAGGGTTTTCAGCTCAATCACCGATGTGGCAAGACAGTTACGCTTGATGCATTCCAGCGGATTTTCTTCCTCGATTTTGCTAATCCAAGCGGGCGGTTTTACCCGCCCGGCACTAACATCCCTCATTTGAACACCACGAACGTCTTCATAAAGATTTCCGTCTTTGTCGTAGATCCGCATATCGAATAAGAATAGGGTCGAACTCGTTTGTAATGGAAGGATGTGCATAAAATATATTTCACCGGATCGGGTCGAATTGAATACGGTACGTCTGCTAACTCCCACTGGAAATGCAACTGTCTGTCCGTATCGCTGTCCCCACACACATGCGGCATGAAAGGCAGCATCAAGGGGAAAAGGGGAGCCCAGTTGCGCGGGTCGGTCCGACAGCGCTTCCCTTTTAGGCGAACCGGCCTTGGCAAGCGCTCCGTATTCAGAAATATAGAGGGTGTCCTGGATATTGTGATAGGCCGGGCCAAAGGGGACCAACTCGCGGTAGATTTTGTCCGGAGGAATCTCAACACAAATTCCTTCCAGGGCTGAACTCAGATCAAGCGACGGGTCCGTAAAATCAATTTTTTTTTTAGGATAACAGACCGATGCGTGCGATTTGATTCGGGTGATGGAAGATTTTTTGGATCTGTTTTTTGTCAGCAAGTTGGCGGTAATATCGCCATTTTCATGCAGCTCGATGTCGGCGTATGCGGTTAATCGGGTCATGTCGGGCTGAATATAAAGAAACTTATCGAAACGGGCTTCGGTCATGTCGGCTATATCGGTTTCAGGCCGAAAATGCTTGACAGTTTCCGCAAGCAGATTCATGGCTTCCACTGCAGGCAACACAACCCTGCCTTCAACATGGTGATCGAGTAAATAGGGAGGTATATCGAGATGAACCGGTAAACGAATCGTCTCGGTTATTTGGGGAAGATCTTCCATAGACGTACGGTTTTTTCATCTACTTCTACCGGGAAGCCGGAAGCGTTGACAGCACAATGCCGGGTAAAGCCCTTGCAAACGATTTCATCGGTCGATTCGTTGGTAATCACGTAATCAAAGCGCAGCCGGACCCGTTCGAGTACCGCAGGTCGGGTATGGATGCAGATTGCATCATCATAGTACAGAGGAGTATAATACGTAACCCCGATTTCAATAATTGGATAAACATAACCACTTTCTTCGATTTCGCGATAGGAATAGGCCACGTCGCGCATCAATGAAGCTCTTCCGAATTCGAAATACCGCAGATAATTGGCATGGTAAACCACCTGGGAGCGATCTGTATCGGCATAAAGCGTGCGATTCTTACAGCGGTGCCAGACCTGTCCACCGGTTTTATCTCTCACATAGCGCTCATCACCATCTAGTGTTTCAGGAACAAAGTGTTGCGGTTTCAAATTAAACTCCTTTAAACACAACACAGCAGTTGGTGCCGCCGAATCCGAATGCATTTGAAAGAAAAAACTCATAACGCTGCCTGCGAATCGCATTTGGGACAACGTCAATATCACTAAATTCGGGATCGGGAATATGATTAACCGTTGGCAAAAGCAGCCCCAACCGCATGGCCTCGATACTCAATGCGGCTTCGATGGCAGCAGAGGCACCCAGGGTGTGTCCAAGTTGCGATTTGTTCGAAGAGATCGGAATTTTTGAAAGCCGCTGGCCGAATACGGTCCTGAGGCACTTGATCTCCGTGGCGTCGCCTTTTGGCGTCGACGTCCCATGGGTATTGACATATTGAATATCATCAGGCACAAGCCCGGCGTCATCTATGGCTTCGTGAATGGCCCTGATAATTGTATCTTGGTTGGGAAGCGTAAAATGGTAGGCGTCGGAGGTCCAGCCGATACCCATCACTTCGGCTTTTGGCACCA